>ORJL010556511.1_pt1 | contig 56017 bp, 64 predicted proteins | sample 1779941 | NCBI WGS metagenome assembly ORJL01 (sample SAMEA104232317, study PRJEB22302) | groundwater metagenome | biome: forest; feature: aquifer; material: groundwater | place: USA | collected 2011-08-07 | depth 5.8 m | reverse complement strand
CATTCCGTTCGTGCCACTAAAATTTAATTGCGTATAACTGATAGGATTAAGAGAAGTTTTGTTTAGAGGCAACCCACTAAACAAAATTTGGGAGAGTGGAGAGTTGAGGCTCCACGAACCTTTTAATCTCTTGTTAGGCGACTTTTCCCCCAAAACTTGGATGGGAAAAGCAAGGAGCAAAGCGACGCAGAGTTTTGCGAACTATCTTTAAAAAATTAAAATAAATGTTCGCAAAATTTTGCCTAACACCTATTAAACGTAATAAACTCATAAAATGTCCACTACTTCACCTCTATAAACCATCCACAAGCACAGGACATTCTCTGCCATAGCGCTTTTAAACCAAAACAAATCATAACCGTATTATGACTCAGTAAAACTAACCAATCCACACACATCCAAAAGATTTAATAAATCTAAACAAAAATAAAAGCGTATGAACATCCTAATCCTAAACGTCGGCTCATCATCAATTAAGTATTCGATATTTTCTAACGAGAAACTTCTGCTGAAAGGCTCCATTAACGATATTCACAAGAAGTCTGAATATTCTATCGGGATTCATGCTATAATGACTGTTGTCAAGAAGAATAACCTGAAGATAGATGCAGTTGGTCATCGTATTGTTCATGGAGGAACTACAAGACAATCTAAAATAATCTCACCTTCTATAATTAACCTCATAAAAAAATACTCTGAATTTGCACCTGTCCATAACATCCCTGAATTAATAGGCATTCACGAGAGCAAAAAGCTGTTCAAGGTCCCTCATATTGCTGTTTTTGATACTGCTTTTCATTCTGTAATTCCTCCTCGAGCTTTTCTTTATGGCATTCCTTACAAATATTATTCAAAGCACGGCATAAGGAGATATGGTTTTCATGGAATCAGCTATAAGTATGCAAGCGAGAAATCTTCTGAGATTTTGAAAAAGCCTCTTGTGAAATTAAAGCTTATTATTGCACATCTCGGACATGGGTGCAGTGTTGATGCTATTGATAAGGGAGTTTCTGTGGATACTTCAATGGGATTGACGCCTTTAGAGGGGATTATGATGACTAACCGTTCCGGTGATGTTGATGCTGGATTAATTCTGCATTTGATGGCTAAGGAAAAATTTTCTCTTGAGCAGATGAATAACATGCTGAATAAAAAATCCGGGTTACAGGGACTTTCTGGGATTTCAGACAATATGCGGGTTTTGTTGAAGTCGAAGAATAGGAAAGCAAGGATTGCTATAGATGTTTTTACTTATAGGATTGCAAAGTATATTGGGGCTTATGTTGCTGTTTTGAAGGGCGTTGATGCGATTGTTTTCACCGGAGGCATAGGTGAGAATTCTGCAGTGATTAGAGAGAAAATATTGTCTTATTTTGATTTTATGGGTTTGAAGCTGGACAGCAATATGAATAAAAAAAATTCTCCAATCATATCTAAGAAGGATTCTAAAATTAAAGCTGTTGTTGTTCCTGCTGATGAGGAATTGATGATTGCACGAGAAGTTTTGAGATTATTTAGAAATTAAATCCGCCATCAATTCTTATTACTTGCCCAGTTATATAAGAGGAATCTTCGGATGCAAGGAATGCAGCGAGTTTTGCAACTTCCTGAGGAAAGCCCATTCTTTTGAGTGGAATCTGGCTTATCATGAGGTTTCTCTGGATGAATGGAATGTCTTTTGTCATTTCTGTTTCTATTAATCCAGGCGCAATTGCATTTACGCGGATTTTGTTTTTTCCTAATTCTCTCGATACTGATTTTGTGAATCCGATGATTGCGGCTTTTGATGCAGAGTAATTGCATTGGCCAAAATTTCCGTTTATTCCGACGATAGAAGATATATTGATGATTGAGCCATTTTCGTTGAGCAGCGGCAGCGCACTTTTTGTGCAGTGGAAAACGCTCTGGAGGTTTGTGGTTATTACTGAGTTCCATTCGTCATCTGTCATGTTTTTTAGAGTTCTGTCTTTTGTGATTCCTGCGTTGTTTACAAGTATGTCGAGCTTTTTGTATCTGCGCGATATTTCGCTGAATATCATTTCAACGTCTTCTTTTTTTGAAACGTCTCCTCTGATGATGTCTGATTGCTGAGAAAAATTTTTTGCTTCTTCAAGAACTTTTTTTGCGTCTTCCTCGCTGCGGTTGTAATTTATCAAAACTATTGCGCCATTTTTTGCGAGTTCTAGAGCAATTGCTGCCCCTATGCCTTTTGATGCTCCTGTTACAATGGCTATTTTGTTTTTTAGGTCGATGTACATTTTAATCAAGGATAGTATTTGAATTCAGTTTATGAAGTTTTTGGAAAAACGATTGGCAAAGAGATTGGATAATTAATTTATCCTATCCTCTCAAAAAAGATTACATCTAATTCCTCTTCTCTAATATATGCACAGTCACAGAACCGCCAGCTCCACCAATATTCTGCGCAAGCCCAACCTTTGCATTCGTAACCTGTCTGTCTCCTGATTCATGCCTTAGCTGTTGTGTCAACTCGACAATCTGCGAAATTCCTGTCGCGCTTATTGGATGGCCTTTTGCTTTTAATCCTCCAGATGCGTTTACAGGTATTTCTCCGTCGAGTTTTGTTTTTCCGTCTCGAATCATGTTCTGGCCTTTTCCTTTTTTGCAGAATCCTAAATCTTCATAGCTGATTAGCTCGACAATTGTGAATGCGTCGTGTATTTCTGCAAAATCTATTTCTTTTGGCGAGAGGTCTGCTTGCGAATACGCTTGTTTTGCTGCTATCAAAGTTGCCTGCCAAGTTGTGAGGTCTTTTCTTTCTATTAGCGGAAGGAAGTCATCGCACATTGCAGAGCCGATTATTTCTATGTTTGTTTTGTCTTTTGTTAGGACAACTGCAGCTGCTCCATCTACAGATATTGAGCAGTCCATTAATCGCAGAGGGGATGTTACTATTGGGGAATTTTCTATCTCGGCAAGTGAAACTTTTTTCTGGTAGAATCTTGCTTTTGGATTTAGGAAGCCGTTCTCGTGATTTTTGAGCGAGATTAATGCAAGGTCATGTGAGTTTGAGCCGTATTTTAGGAAATGCTGCTGCGCTACCAATGCGCTTTGCGACGGGAAAATCAATCCTTCTGGCTGCTCCCATGTGTATTCGGCTGCCATCATGAATTCTTCTGTCATAACAGGTGTTGACATTGTGGTTATTTTTTCTGTGCCAACAACAAGGATGTTATTGAAGTCTGATTCTTTTGATGTCTGGATTGCTGTCCATAAAGCGGCTCCTCCTGACGCACATGCTGACGGTGTTCTTATTACTGGTTTGTTGAATTTTAATAGCGATGAATACATTGATGCAAAGTGTCTTTGTCTTTCTCCATTGGTGCTGAAGTTCATGTTTGCTACAAATATCGCGTCAATTTCTTTTGGTGTCATCTCTGCGTTTTCTAATGCCATTGTCATTGTGTCATAGCCGTAAACATAAGATGGTTTGTCTAAGTGGCCGAATTTTGTCATTCCAATGCCTTTTACAAAGATGTTTGGTTTGTCTGTCATATCGAGAAGAGAAAGTTTGATGGTTTAAAAAGATTGTTAAGTACATTCGCTTTGCTCGACACCAATAAATAACTACGGCTGCCGGGATTCTCACCAACCACAAAATTGGTTGACGCTTTCAGGTGCACTCGCTTTGCTCGACACCAATAAATAACTACGGCTGCCGGGATTTGAACCCGGGTCACGACCTTGCTTCTCTGTATTTGTTGGGAGGGTCGTGTCTTACCGCTAGACCACAGCCGTGTGAGGTTTAGAGAGGATTTTTAGTATTAATATGTTTTTATTTCTCAATGAAATTCATTCAGGGAAGTCAGGTTTTTTTTCATAAGAATAAAACTCTAATTGCTGTTTTAATGGCTGCCATAGAGGATTATCCTGTTTTCTAACTTTTATCTCTCGTCCGAAAACAAATTTTTTCGTAGTCAATGCTTCATCTACAAGCCTGTCAATATCTGGTTCTTTCTGGAACTTCATTCATCAGAACTACATAAAACTCTTTTGTGAGGTTTTCCAATGCATTATTTTCTCTCTATGTAAGCTCCATTTTGTTAGTGGGAGAAAATATTCTTTAAATAATTTGCTGCAATTTTCGGAGAAAATCTTACAGTAACCCCTGCAGATATGCTTTCTGGTGCATTTCTCTCAGAAATATCCTGACCAGCATATACTTGAATCTGGTTGCTATCTTTGTCTGTGAATCTGCCGATAATCCTTCCTGTAACTTTTTCTAAATCTGAACCATGCTGCCATGTTATCTCAGGACCAATTCTGAAACTGCCCAGCCTGCCTTTATATGCTTCTATTCCAGATGTTAAACTTAATTCTGTCCTGTCAGGAACGTCTCCTTCTCTTATTGTATATCCTGCTCTTCCGTCGAGAGAATATCTGCCTCCATCCAACAGTGCAGTTAATCTGGTTGCAATAGAATAATCAGTTGTTCCTGTTCCGAGATTCATTTTGCTTTTTTGGTCATAGTTGCCAGTAGGCAATTTTGCTCCAACAGTTGCAACTCCTGATAAAGACGCGCGTTTTCCAAGATTGTATGTATTATGGAACCCAACATCAATGCTTGCATCTCCCAAGCCTTGAGCATGCTGTCCTGTTTTGTTGTTTGTGATAGAAATAAAAGGGGCATTTGCCGATAGAAAATAAGGAATATCCGTTCCTAAGACTTCTTTTATGCCTTTTAGTTTAAGAGTTGCATTTACTGTCTCAACTTCATTGTCTATTGAAATCTTGTTTCCATTTTTGTCTGTAAATTTATCTGCTTGTGAATGCCTTGCATCTATCTGCATTTGCGCATTGTGTTTTTTAGGAACTTGAATTCCCTCGAGAAAATCTGCCCTCGAATTATTTGCAGCTCCTAAAGCACCGACTGCAACTAATGCTGCTATAACATTATTTCTAAATCTCATTTTGATTTCCTCCAAGTTATCTAATCAATATATAACCATTAAGGAATAGTAACTAAATTATAAACCTTATCTCCCCCTAAGGGGGTTGAAATAGAAAGAATATTAAGGAAACAATCCTTACCAAACAAGATGGAAAGAAAAATCCTCGAGGAAATAGGGCTTACAAAAGGTGAGATTGGAGTTTACTTCTCCTTACTGGAAACAGGAAGCTCAACAGTTGGTCCAATAATAAAAAAAGCTAAAGTTTCATCCTCTAAAATTTATGATATTCTTGACAGATTAATCCATAAAGGACTTGTAAGCTACGTAATAAAAGAAAACAGGAAATACTTTGAAGCAGCATCACCGATAAGAATTCTTGATTATCTCAGAGAGAAGGAAGAGTCTGTGAGAAAACAACACGAGGAAATTGAAAAAATCCTGCCTCAGCTTTTGCTCAAGCAATCTCTCTCGGAAAAAAAGCAGGAAGTAAATATTTATGAGGGGGCAAAAGGCATAAAGACTGCAAGAGAAAAAATCCTGCAAGTCCTCAAGAGAGGAGAAGAAGCATATTTTCTTGGAGCATCTGCATTATCTTCTGAAAAATTTAAGGATTACTGGCAGGATTATCACAGAAGAAGAGACAAAGCAGGAATAAAAGCTAAAGCATTGTTCAACCAAAATGTTCCGCAGGAAGAATTGGACAACAGAAACAGCTTCAAATACTGTCAAGCAAAATATCTTCCATTTGACATAGTAACTCCGTCGTGGATTGAAATTTTCAAAGACACAACAATTATCGGTGTCCCAAGTGAAAATCCAATTGCCTTAGAAATAAAAAACAAGGATGTAACGCAAAGCTTCAAGTCATACTTCGAGGCATTATGGAATCAGGAAACCACAACTCTAAGAGGATATACCGGATTAAAGACACTCTGTGAAGAAATACTAAAAGAAAAATCAGACTTATACCTTATCGGCGCAAACAATTTCTTCACAAAAAAATATCCTCAGTACTTTCAAGATTGGGACAGGCAAAGAGTTTCAGCAGGAATCAAAAGAAATCATTTGAGCATAGAAGATACAAGAAATTCAAGATTTAACAAACTTCCAATTACAAAAACAAGATACCTTCCAAAACACCTCTCAAGCCCGATGGTAATCTGGATTTTTGGAAGCAAGGTAGCTCATGTTTTATGGGATACTGAAATAATATTTCTCATTGAAAATAAATTGGTTGCTGATGATTACCGGAAATACTTTGAGTTGTTATGGAAGAATGCCAATGAATAATATAATCTCGCAGATTAATTATTCCAAATCAAACTCTTTCACAATCTCATAAGCAGGACCATCTCTTGTGAGAGTGCTTTTGTAGAGGACAAATTTATCTACGAGAAAATTAATCTGATTTACATTTACAGATTTAACAAGAGAGACAAATTTTTCTTTCTCCAAAACATACTTCACTCTTGCAAGAGTAATGTGAGGATGAAACTTGCCTCTCGGAAAATAATGGAGAAGAGCGCTCTCAACTTCTTCCTGAAAAGTATTTACAATCTCATTCTTCTTAATACCTACCCATACAACAGTAATGTAATTCTCGTCATTAAAAAAACCAAGAGAGTCAAGTGTTAATGAAAACTTTTCTGCCTTAACTGTTTCAAGCGTCTCAGTAATCTTGGGAATTTTATCCTCAGGAACATCCCCTAAAAATTTCAAAGTAAGATGAAAATAATTAGTAAAAGCCAGTTTTGCATAATTCGCATCTAACTTTTTCTGAACATCTGCAAGATGCTCTTCAACTTCCTTTGAAACATCAAACGCAATAAATAATCTCATCGTAGAGAGAATAGAACCGGAATATAAATAATTGTTGTCGAATATCTCCAATTGAATTCTAAAAATCCAAAATACTCTTTTGCTTTGAATTATTTTTGTGTTCTGTTTTTATATCCTCATTCTCAAAATTACTAACCCTGACACCCAACTGCCTTATTTTTCTCTTATCCAAAAATTCTTCCAGAAGTTCATTACAGATTTTAACAATAGTAGCGAAATCATTGCTGTAATCAGCCAAAGATTTTGCCCTTGTAAAAGTATCAAAATTATCATATCTTACCCGCAAGGTTATTGTTTTATATTTCAAATTATTTGCAGATAAGGAGTTATGAACATCTCTTGCCATTTCTTCTATTGTCTCATACATTAATTTCAAATCTTCTGTATCCTCGTCAAAAGTGATGTTTCTGTTGATAGACTTTACCTCATAATTTTCCTCGACAGGAGAGTTGTCAATTCCGTTCGCTCTTGAATAAATCCAGTCTGCATAATTATTTCCAAACAGTTTTATCAATTCTACAAGGGGAGCTTTCTGCAAATCTCCGATTGTTTTAATTCCAAATTCTTCGAGGATTTTCTTGCTTTTAGGCCCAATTCCAGGAATCTTATCGGCTGGCAATGGCTCAAGAAATTTTTTAGAATCCTCTCGAAGAACAATTGTCAAGCCATCTGGTTTCTTAAAATCAGAGGAAATTTTCGCAATCAGCTTATTCTCTCCTATGCCGATAGAGCATGTAAGATTTTCCTTCTCACTGACAAAAGATTTTATTTCAAGGGCAATCTTTTCAGCATCCTTAAAATTCCCTACTTTCCGGCTTACGTCCAAAAAAGCCTCGTCAACAGAAACCTGCTCAAACTTGTCAGCAAATCTCCTGAGAATCTTCATTATCCTGTTTGAAGTCTCGATGTAAAGCTCCATGTTTGGCAGCAGGAAAACCGCATCAGGGCAAAGTTTGTAAGCCCTGCTTATTGACATTCCTGATTTAATCCCAAACTTTCTCGCAGGATAATTGCTCGTCATTACAACACCCCTTCCATGCCCGGCTTTAGGATCAGCGCCGATTACAAGAGGTTTATTCTTGAGAGAAGGATTCTTCTTCATCTCCACAGACGCGTAAAAGCTGTCCATATCAATATGCATTATTATTGGCATTTTACATTGTAGAAGATGCTCGAGTTTAAATTTTTTATACTTGGCAAATGCCAAACAGAAAACTTTAAATAAATCATTGACAAATTCATTCTCAACAGGAAGGTGATAAATAATGAAATTTATGGCAAAAAAGGGATTTATAACACATCCAGCGACTTGGATTATAATTGCGTTTATTCTGGGATTTGCATTTGCATATCTTATAGGACGTCAGTATATCGGAATCATGCCAGGAGTGATTTGCCCGCTTAAATAAAACACGGCATGAAAAAAATTTATGCCTTTTTTTTATTTTTATTTTCTCCCAGTATAAACAGTAACGCTGCCAAAAAAAGTGTTGATATATTTTCCTCCTTTAACAGAAGTAAATCCAACTTTTTTCATGTATTCTGGAATCATTCCCCTGATATTGTCCCCAGTAGGTTCAATCCATGAAAGGATTTTTGCTATGAGCCATACAAATTTATTCTGAGGTTTTCCAAAGTCACCAATAACAACCAATCCATCCTTCTTCAAAATGCGGTAAATCTCCTTGAGGGCATTGATTTTCTGCTCCCTATTTAAGTGATGAAACACAAGACTGCTAATAACTTTGTCAAAAGAGTTGATTTTGAGAGGCAGTTTATCTCCATCGTATTTTTTTAGTTCTATATCAAGCTTTTTTCTTTTTATTTTTTTTCCGGCAATTTCAAGAATCTTTTCATCAATATCAATTCCTGTAACCTTGATTTTTGGGAATTTTGTTTTCGCCAAAATCAGCAGTGTTCCTGTGCCGCAGCCGAAATCAAGAATTTTATCTTCTGGTTTAATCTCAGCAGAGTGCAAAAGCTGATTCTTAAATTTATTCTCTGGGAAAAAATATTTTATGAAAAAATCATAGGAAGGTGTAAGAATTTTGAACTTCAATGCAGGAATAAACTGAGTTTTAGCCACTTTTTTTAACCGCTTAGATTATCTCAACTTTTGCGCCGATTGCTTGTCCTGGCATGCCTGTTTCAAACTGAACTCTGACAAAACCATTCCTGCCGTGCTCTTTTGTAATCTTGCCGATAAGCTCTTTTCCTGCTGAAGTTTTCCAGACAACCTTCTTGCCAATCATCTTCTTAGCACCGTCGAGATTCTCAACTTCTGATGGCTTTACAATCATCTGGTAATGATGTGGAATGTGCCTTGACATCCTGAAATTTGAAATTACGCCTTGCATATCTATCAGAAATAAGCCCTATTTTAAAAAGGTTTTGCATTTAAATCCTTAAGCTTGAGAATTGCCTCAGCAATATCACCATTACACTCTTCGAGAGTTTCTCTTGCTTTGTCCTCTGTGCAGTTTGCCTGAGAAACAACAGTCTGAATATCCTCGTCGGTAATCTCAACTTTTGTTTCGCTCTCTCTCTCAGAAACCTGCCCAGAGATTTGAAAACTCTCCTCTCCCATCATAGAAACCTTCATTACAGTTGGATTAGCAATAACAAATTCCTTCTCGGCTGTCCGGATAATAACCTCTTCAGCAGGAATCTCTATCTGCGAAACGCCCATTCTCTTCATAGCCTTTGCCAGGGTCCTCGGGTCAATATTCGGCATCATGCTAATCCCAAAAAAATCTTGCCGTAATTATAGAGAATAATCATTATGACAATAACAGCAATGCACAGAACAATAATATGCCCTGGCTTGAATTCAATCTTGCTTCTGTATTCGTCGAAATATCTTACTAAGCCTCCTGAGCCAGAAGGCAATGAAATTTTGTTTTGCGACATTTTTTACCTCGAAATCTTCTTCTGATTGTTTAATAAAAATGCAGGGCCAGTATAAGCCACCTTTTGTCAGATACCTATTAATGCAAAGATGCGGAATATCTGACTGGCATTCAACTATGCGTCATAAAGACTTGCACCTGCCAGGGCTCGCTGTTTCAACGTTTCTCATAAGAACGTCCGCAGGAACTCATCTCCCTCACGGGAAACTTCGCGTGCATCCTCCTCCTCATGAGCCGTGCCATTTCTGTTCGGTTGCCATCCATCTCTGAATCTTACCTTGCGATAAGTGGCAATAACAAATCAACTGTGTTTAAACAGCCAATCTGATAGTGGGTGGACTTTCCTCAGCTTTCGCCGACAGCCAGTTTCTGGCCCTACATTTATTGGTTGAGGAGAGTAGTTTATAAATTTTGTCCTAAAGAAGATTATAAACCCAGCAGAACGTTAATTCTGCCGGGAAAAAAGAGGTGATAGACTTTATATCTATCTCCTATGGTATATTCAGGGAAAATATTTAAATCTTTCTCATGGAATGATTATAAAGTAGTAACACAATGGTGGCGAATTATTGCGATTAAAAAAAATTTAGAAAAACTTTTTATACCAGTGAACCAAATAAAATACCATGGATGACAAAGTTAAAACAGGAATCAAAGGGTTGGACGAAATAACTAACGGCGGTTTCCGTCGGAATATGTCAATTCTTGTAACAGGCTCTCCAGGAACAGGAAAAACCATAACAGCACTGCAGTTTCTATATGCAGGAGCAAAGGATTACAAAGAAAACGGGCTTTTCATATCCACAGAAGAAAATCTCGACGAAGTAAGAAATTATGCAAAAGATCTCGGGATGGATTTGGAAAAGTACGAAAAAAAAGGCTCGCTCATTCTCTATGAAAAATCGGTCTCAACACTCAAAGGAGGAATTATTTCAATAGACGGGTTGCTGGCTTTGGTAAAGAAGAACAAAATTCAGAGGATTGCTCTTGATTCTATAATCTTTTTTGAGTATATGTATTCCAAGGATGCAGGCAATCGCATGGAATTCCGACGGCAAGTAGTTATGTTCATCCAGCAGATAAAAAAAGCAGGTGTTACATTCATGACAATCGCAGAACGCTCGGTAACAAACCTTGACAGGATTGAATACGACCTTCTCGACTTCATTTTCGATGCAATAATCCTTGTAACAAGAGCAAGAAGAGGAGCATACTTCGAGAGGCTCATCAGCGTTATAAAAGTCAGAGGGCAGGAACATAATTTGGATGTTTATCCTCTGAAAATAGGAAACGGCGGAATTACAATCCTCACTGACCAAACTCCATTCTCATTGCTTGAGAGAGAAGAAAACAAACAATAAACATTAATTATTCGATTATATTTTAGTTAGAACAATGCGCATTATACTTTGTCAAATGCCCTGAATCCAATCTGAACCAGTTATAGTTTGGATCATTAATCGTCTCATTAACAAGGCATACACTTAAAGACTGATTCCCGAAATAAACATAATCAACATTGCTTCTCTGCTTTGCATTCAAACCTTGCAAGGTAAAATCATTTACATTCACAAGGCTTTCAATTCCAAAAGAGGAATTAGACAAATTCCCCTCTAATCTCATAAGATAATCAGGAGCAGAGATTGACGCAATATACAAAGACAGGTTCAGATGAGAAACAACAAACGTGAAATTACCAAAACTGCTTGAATTCCCTTGATAAATAGTATTAAAAACCCTGCCGTTAGAATTAATCACATACAACGGATCCTCAAGACCGATAATGCTTATAGTAGAAGAAATAGTATCTATTTTGCTCAAAGAAATTACTTCTCTTGTATCATTGACCTTAATACTCACACTTGCAGTAACCCCAACAGTCCATGGATCAATATGTGAAACAGAAATATTTATCAGGTTTATATCAACATCAAGCCCGATTTTCTGCGCTTTAGTTTCAATCTTCTCTGCCCAGTCTGAAATTGTCTGGTTCTTAATCACATCAATCTGGACATTCTTTACAGTCCCATTAATCATTGCCTCAGAAAATCTGCCTTCAGCATCATCAATATAATCGCCGTAAGTATTAACATATTCGGTCATCGCAAGAAAAGATCTGTAACCCGAGATATAAAGCCCTCTTGACAAATCCTTCTTCACATCCTTGAAAAAACTGTTCATTGTATTAACACGGGTTTCAATCACGCCGAGCTTTTCCTTCTCTCGATAACTTGTCTGCGCGCTGAAAGAAGAAACAATAACGGTAGCGAGCATGATAGCGATAAGAGTAAAAAACACTCCTTTTCTACTTCTGAAAAAACTAAAAACTCTAAACTGGTTTATCGCCAAATTCTCACCTCAACAACAGCAGGGCCCCACATGCTCGGAACTTTGCTCAAAGTAATAACATCAGTGCTGACTTCAGTAGCAGAAATAAAATTCCCAAGAATATTACTCAGTCTTGTTTGCGCATCATTCGTTGCATCATTCAAAGTTTCAAAAGTATTTCCATAACCGACAGACACAGGCACAAGAAATGTCGTCGAGGCAAGCGAATTAAATGGATTAACGGCATAACCGCTGCCAAAATTCAGTTTGTATGTATTTGTCCCGTTAATCATGAAATCCTTAGTATAACCAAACCGTGCAAACTCCTTAATCAATGGCTTTGGCGGATGACCATACAGCAACACAGTATTGGAATAAACATTCTGGCTTGGATCAGTGCCAGTGAAATAAAGCCATGCAAGTTGAGAATCAAGATTAACAGGAATTGTCCTATTCCTTACATTAAACTCCCATTCAATGTTTGGATAAAAATCACCTGCCGGAGGATTGCCATAATAACGTGAAACCCCGACGATACTTGTAATGTCAATATGCCCGAACATATCAAGCACAGAATCGCTGTCAACATGAACATAAGAATCAGCAAGAATAGCCCTCTGCTTTTCTAAATCATCTCTTGGCTTATATTCATCAACATCAATCTCAAACCAGAAATACCTGTTAGTCAGATTACTGTAACTCTGATTTCTGGAATTCATCGCACTAAGTATCTCAGAATTGGACCATTGCACATTATTGCTCACAACACTCTTATTGGAGATTTTATAAGTAACACCGTCGAGATTATAACTCAGGTTAACCTTTGGCCCAATAACATTCAGGTTAATGTCAATTGAATTAATTGTTCCAACAACAAAAATCGGTTTCTTATACCTGATAGAAGAATTAGAATTAACCATCTGAAAATAATATTTGTCGCTTGTGTCGATTGTATTAAGCTGGCTTGTTGAATAGTTCACAACAATATGCGTTGCTCCGTCATCACCTCCTTCATCTCCTCCTGAGCCATACCTATACTCGACATTGGCTGTATTATTTCCGAGCTTAATATAAGACCCCAAATTAGTAAGCAGCTTGCTTCCGCTTCCATCGCTCCCAGGGATATAAACACCGTTCATGTATGCCTTAAACTTTGTATCTGTCCATGCCGCCTCGATAAACCAGTAAGCGTCAAGAATAGTCGCATTCAGTGGAATAAAAAAAGAATAAGTAATATTTGGCTTATTCTGATTATTTCCCGACGGATTTTTCCTTACGCTGCTTGTAATAACATCGCCCTTCACAATCAGCGTATTATTCTTCTTAGCTTTTGTCGCGAATGCCTTGGCAACAAAACCGTCAGCAGTTCTGTTCTTTGAAATTCCTGAAATCAATTTTTGGGAAGAAGTCAATGTCTTCTTAGGAATTGAATTATCCTCGATCAAAATTTCTTCGTCAACATAAATTCCATAGCCATACTCAGTAGGAAGAAACTTTGCAAACTCAACACTTAGATTCTGCGCCTGTGTAATGCTTCTCTCAGCCCAGAGCGCTCCTATCTGCTCGAGAATTGAATTATTCATCTTGTCAATATAACCTTCATTAATAAGCGAGCTGACATAAGAATTATTTGCTTCATAAACCTTCAACTCTGAGAGGACAAAAACGAAATCTTCTGAAATATGGCTCACGCTGAAAACAGGTGGATTATAATTATATATCGAAATCGCAAGAATAACAGATGTAATAATTATAAGGGACGCAATTATACCGTCATAAGTAAAAAAAATCCCTTTCTTATCTTTTCCATATTTTCGTCTGAAAAATGCCATTTTAACTCGAATCCCATTGATAAATTTTCAACCTTGTGATTTTGCTTTCGTAAATTAAGAGTCTTGTATCAGATACAATATTGCTCGCAGCAACCAAAGACATATTCGGAGCAGAGCAATTCCCGAAGTAATCTGCAATAAGCTCCTGTCTGCCGATGGAGCATTTCCCGTTGATAGATAGGACAACTCCTGAATTGTCCTCAAGGAACATAACATAATCAAATTTAGTGGATAATAGTTTTTTGGATGTATTATAATTCATATCCTGAAAATTCTCGAGTTTATCAGCATCAATACGATGGTCATTATTAGTAAGCCCTATGCTTTCAACATTATTCAAATTCCAATTGCTTGGAACTCCAGCAGAAACAAGAGAAGAAGAAACAGTGGAAATACTCGTAACAATCTCATTAAAATTCCCGTCGTTCTTGACACTATAGTTTGACACATAAGCAATGTAAATAAGCAGCGCAACTGCAAATATCAATAGACCAACCATAAAATCAGTATAAAATACCTGCGCCTTCTGACTTCTCAAACTTTTGTTCTTCTTCAACATACTAATTAAGCAAGAGCTTCCCATCTTCCCTCTTTAAAATATTAGTTCCCTTCACAACTGTGCCGTTGACAAGTGGAATCCTCATCTCAAAAAAATGATTAGAAGACTCGAGAACTAAAAATGTGCTGTTCATAATTGTAAGATTATACTCAACATTATCAGCTTTCTCGGACAGAGTAAATTCACGATAATACCCCTCTTCAACATTGCTTGCAATCAAAATCTCTCCATGCGTCTTGAGCAGAATATCCCTCAGCAGAACATATTCTCTGTCTAAATTTATCTCCTTCTGTTGTGTTAGAAATACAACACCAAAAACAAGAGAAATCATAAAAGCAACACCTATCAGAGTAATAAACTCCATTGAAACTTGAGATTTTAGCATTGTAAATGTAAATAATCTATGAATAGGATATCTGCACGCTATTTGATGTGGCTTTTATTGTGAGGATGTAAACACCGGATTCTTTTGGCAAAACGCCGGTAAGATTCGTAGATGAAACCCCCACAATATCGCTGTCGCCTGAAGAGCTTTTCATCCTGTAAACCAAAGTCCTGTTTGCAAGGATAACTTCTCTGACATTTGCGGGGATATAAACTTTCAATGTCCTCTGAGACGGCTCGCCGAGAAAATAAACAGTGTCTGCTGCATCAACAACTGACTTTGTAACTTTGTCGAGCTGAGTTGAGATTATCTGGTCATTAACACTATTTGTAAAATTAAAATAGACCAGAAGCATAGGGATAGAAATAGCGACGATAAATCCCACGAGAATAACATACTCACTGCTTACTTGGGCTTTTTGCATTGCCTTTCGCATTCTTTTTGTCTGAATCCAAAATCTTTTTTATTGCAAGCCCTTCATCTTTGAATCCGAACTCCCTGCCAATTTTGACCATCCTGTATGATGTGATAATAAATGCGAAATACGCAAACACAATAAAAATATATTCGGGATACTCGGCAAGCTCAGTAAATTTCAAGCTTGTTGACAAAAAACTCCTTATGGTCTGCCACATGCTGAAAATCACGATAAATGCCAAGCAGATATTAAAATTATCCATATAAGTCCTTAATGACCCCGGAGATAGTCTGCTCCTTGCTTTCGACGCCAAAATCAGGGCGGTTATGCCAAATATTGTTGTTGAAACATTTAATATCACGATTGACGACATTTTTTACCTCCTCTTATTTTCATTTTTTGTTCCTTAATTGCATTAATTAATATCAAGCCGCAAATCGCAAAACGGTGTCAGTTCATCTAATAACACTTTGTCTGAATCTTTTTGCAGACTAAAAACTATGCCTTTTACTTTCCATGCTCTCATCTTTCCTACTAATTGATGTATGAATCTTGCAACTATATTCTCAGCATTAAATAATGAGAGGGTGTTAACAGAATCAAAAATAATAAACTTATCATTCATAGGAATAGCTGCAACCGCTTGGTCAAGGGCAACAAACAAATCACTCAGCTTCTCAGGCGAGCCGATAAACAGGCAGTTCTGGATTTTTGCTTTCTGGTTCATTGTCCTGTTTGTAATTCCGTCAATGAAAATCACCAGCCTTGCATCAATCTTAAACTTATTTACAGAACGGAGGATAACATCATACGGCTTATTGAGGGTAACATAAATCCCCGGAGTTTTTCCTTTCAGCAGCAAGCCAAGAATTTCCGCAGCAGATGTCTGAAATTTCTGCGCATTTGGCACTATAAGAGAAACATAGCTATCCAGCCCTTTCACGCCCTTATTAAAATCATCCCTTAATCCTGATGACATGATGTAAATGCACTCGGAAGAGAGGTATATAAAACTTTTGCCCAAAAACAACAAACTAAATATATCCAACAAATTCATTCTTAGTTATGCAATGCACTAAATGCAGAAACCCTGCAATTACAGAATTAAAACATCTCGAGCCTCTTTGCAAAAGATGTTTCTGTGAAGTTATAGAGAAAAGAATCAGGAAATATACAAGACTAAACAAATCGTTCAGAAGAGGAGATAGAATCCTTATCACAGACAAAATCACCGAGTTCATTGCAACAAGAATTATATTTGACCTTCCGATAAAGTTTTTCACAGAGGAATTCTCTCTCGAAGAAATCCAGAATCCCTCAAAAAAACTTTTAGAATTCATTTCAGAAAACAAAATCAGCAAAATAGTTGTTCCATGGACAGCAGATGATGAAGCATGCAGTTTTCTTCACTTAGTATTTAACAACAATATTGAAACGGATTTTTCGTCGGGAATTTCTCACAAAATCATAAAGATCCTTTCAACAGTCACAAACAAGGAGACAGAGCTTTATTCAGAGATTAATCGCATGGAATTCACGTCAAACACATTTTATCCTGATGTAAGAAAATTCCTTGATAGTCTCGAGGAGATATATCCTGACACAAAATTTGGCATTGCTAAAAGCAGGGAAATTTACATGAGAAAATGAAAAATCTCTTCCACATAATTGCAGTTCTCATAACATCCATCTTATTTTTCAGCTGCTCGCGAATTCTGGTCGAGAAAAACTCACAGTTGGCAATCTATTTCTGTGGAAAAAATAACTGCGCAGATATTTTCTCAAAATACATAGACAATGCAAACAAAAGCATCCACTGCTCGCTATATAATATTAACCTCGAAGATGCAAAGAAAAAGCTCGCAGAAAAAAGCTCAGCAATAGATGTAAGGGTTGTCATAAACGGAAGAAATTACAAAAACCAACTTGCAGGAGAAAATGTGCGGCTCACAAAAAGAAACAATCACAACAAATTCTGCATCATAGACGGGAAAATAATCCTGACTGGCAGTTTTAATCCCACATCCTCAGACAACAGAAGTTTCAACAACATAGTTGTATTTCTCTCGGATTATCTCTCGGAAAATTACGAAAAAGAATTCCGAGAGCATTGGAATGCTTTGAAAGATTCAAAAAACGAAAACTCTGCCTTCATTCTCGGAAATAAAAAAGTTACAAACCTTTTCTGCCCAGATGATTATTGCAAAAAGAATGTCCTGAATGTTTTGAAAGACGCAGAAGAAAGCATCTATTTTATGACATACAGTTTTACCGATGAAGATATTGCGGATATTCTGCTTTCAAAAAAAATCCATATCGCAGGAGTCTTTGACGATACTCAAGCAACAAACAAATATTCCCAGTATGAAAGATTGAAAGGATTTGGGCTTGACGTTTATACAGACAACTCAAAAGCAACAATGCACCATAAGGTTTTCATCATTGACAGAAAAATTGTAATAACCGGCAGCATGAATCCGACAAACAACGGCTTTTTCCAGAATGACGAGAATGTTTTGATAATTGAAGATGAAGAAACTGCTCAGAAATTTTTACAAGAGTTTTCAAGGATTTATAACGCTGCAAGAGAAGAAGAACAGTAAACGAAACTTATTGCTGCTTTTTTGCCTGAGCAACCTTTTTCTCGATATCAACATCCTGATTCGTCTCTACCGTCTCCTTTATTCCTTGCGCAATTCTTGATAATTTTTGGACATTCTCAGTAAACTGCGGCATGACTTTTTCAAAAACCTTTCCCATTGCCTTTATCTCGGTGCCGACGTTCACAAGATTCTGGTCATACTCAGTAATCTTTCCAAGAATACCTCTGTGAAGCATATCAAAATTATCCCTGAGATTCTTAATATCCTGCTCCATCTTTGAAATTCTCGTCTCAGTTCTTGTTGTCCATTCTATGATTCTATTAACATCCTTCAAAAGCTCATTCCATTTCTCTTCTATAATCGCCTCAACAATTTCCTCTGTTCTCTCGCCAGCAGGAGCATAATTTTGCTGCTCATAAGGCGGGGGAGCTTCCTGCTGCATCTGCTGAACTGCCTGAGGAGGTTGCTGTTGTTGCATCTGCTGCTGCATATCAGGATATTGCTGAAACCCTTGCTGAGGCGCGCCTGGAACACCGCCGACATCTGCCGCATTAAGCGCATCAAAAATCTGCGCAGACTTAAATCCTTGACTTTGCAAAACCTGAATTATCTGCTCATTTTGATAGCCCTGCTGCCTTAGTGAGACAACCAAATCAACAGGATTTCCCTGCGGTGCATCTTTCTTGCCTTTTCCAAACGCCATTTAAACTCCCCTTTCCTTGAGAATCTCCTCAATAATGTCCTTGACCTCATTTCTCGTTACAAAATTAAGAGGCTGCCAATAGCTGATATACCTCTCAAGAACCTTGACATCCTCAGACTTTGCATAACCTTGAATCTCCCTGATAATCATTAGTATCTTATCCTTGACATCCATCACATCCTTTTTGACATCATTGACTTCTGAGCCAAATGATTTAATCTCAGTAGAAACTTGTTTATGCCGGCTAATCATGTTCTGCTCGGTAATCTGAGTTTTTGTCTGCAAATTAGAATATCTCTCTTCGAGTGTCCTCAAGCGCCTTCCAATATCCTTAATCTCATTAGTAAGCTCAGCAATCTCAGGAATCTGCTGCGGTCTATGCCCGCCAAAAATTCCTTTTTTCTGCTCCGGCAATGACTGCTGTTCTACACCGACGGAGTATTGCTGAGTAGCCATATTGCTTATTATGAGAGATGTTTTTAATAAGTTTATGTTAGCATTTAGGAGTGGGTATATTCAATCAAAACCTTTATATACAATAACTTTTACAAGATTTGTAATACTTAATGATTCAAGCAATGAACCAAAAAAACATTTTGATAATCACAATTGCATCTCTCCTTTTGATAATTCCAGTTGCATACAGCGCAGAACTTCCTAAAGGATTAATAATGCTCCTTGAATACGAACAGCAACTCAGTTTGAGCATAAATTTTCTCATTGCATTTCTCGCAGGCATAGTTTCATTCACAAGTCCCTGTGGATTTGCGATTCTGCCGACGTATTTTGCATTTGCATTCAAGGACAAAAAAAAATCCCTGCTGATGACAACAGCATTCTCAATCGGCATGTTAGGAGCATTCACATTATTTGGCTTTATCGCCGGCTTAGTAGGAGATTTTCTCAACATATACAAGATAGAATTTGCAACAATCTCTGGATATGCCCTCATCCTCTTTGGAATTCTGCTTCTGTTCAACAAAGGATTCTCATTCTTCAATATGAAAATAAACAATTACAACAACAAAACATTCTTCGGCATGATTATTCTAGGATTTCTCTTCGGAACAGCATGGACGCCATGTGTCGGTCCGGTTTTAGCAGGAATAATTATTCTCGCTGCAAACACATCAAGCGCATTAAATGGCACATTCAGCTTATTCTTCTATGGACTCGGAGTTATTTCGCCACTGCTTCTCATCTCATATTTATCAGATAGATACGGCTGGTCTGAAAAAAAATTATTCAGAGGAAAAATCCACTCATTCAGAGTTTTTGGAAAGCAATTCGAGATTCACAGCTACAATCTAATTGGCGGAATAATACTGACCCTCATAGGAATTTCAATTGTTCTCTACAAAGGAACATTCTTCTTCCAGACAACGCTTGTTGAATACATCCCTTGGTCAATGGGGCTTTGGGGATGGCTCAATGAAAAAATGCTTGAATCTCCTCTATTAAAATCTGGATTTGGAAATTTCATAGGAATCATAATATTAATTGCTATTGCAGGATTAGTAATTTACGCAATAAAATACCAAATAAAACAATCATTAAAATGAAAACAGGAAAAAATAATATTAACTTGGAATTTATAAAGTTAGTTTATAAAAATAAAAAATACTTATTGTTATCTATATTTATTTTCTTAATTACTTTCATGCTTCTTTATTATTTGACATTTTATTTTACAACACCCGAAGCATTACGCAATATGGAAGGTACATTCTATTTTTACTTTACATTTGTGTCAAATTTCATAATTTCCATTTTATTTGGTTTGAATACTTCAATAATACTGTATAAAATTAGATTGAAAAATAAAATAATAAAAGATAGCTCTTTATCTGGAAGCGGTATATTGGCAGGAGCTTTTGCATCTGGCTGTCCTGTTTGCGGTTCGTTTTTATTGCCTTTGATTGGCATTAGCGGTGGGTTAGCTGCATTTCCTCTCAGAGGACTAGAATTAAAAGCATTAGCTGTTTCTTTAATGCTAATATCGACTTATTTTGTTTTGAAGAATAGCAATAAATGCGATTCGTGCGAAAATTCAGAGGTGAAAAAATGAGAAATGGCAAAATTGATTTTATTAGTATATCACTAATATCCATGTTGATTGTTCTTATAGTAGTTTTAATATCTTCAATATTTTCTACTATTGATTTATTCAAAATAAAGAATGAACCACAAAATACTATACCAAAAAGAATGTCCCGCATGACTTTAACAGATTTTGATAAACAACTTGCCAAACAACTTATGGACACAAATGCAAAAATTGGTATTTTAGAATCTCAGCATAATCATGCTGATTGGAAAGTTTACATCGAGGGCAAATCTTTTGATTTTTTAGGAAAATCACACATGGAAAGAATGAGAAATAATTTGCCAGTAAGCAGTTTTATTCATGTTGATTCGGGTGCTCCTCCACCAGAAAAGACAGGAGATATTTTGCATATGCATTCAACTGGCGTTCCATTATGGATTTTCTTTAAAAGCATAGGAATGGATTTTAATAAAGATTGTATAACCCTTGAGGACAAAGAAAAATTCTGCAATGAGGGAAGCAAAAAACTAAAGTTCTACGTAAATGGCAAGCTAAATGACGAATTTGAAAATTATGCATTTAATGATTTGGATAAGATATTGATAAGTTATGGTGCTGAAAATGAAGAAGAAATAAAACAACAATTAGCTCCGATAACAGATTTTGCGAAACTGCACTAAAATGGAATTTAAACTATTCGTCTTAACAATATTTCTTACTTTTTTGATTTATGGCTGTGCAAATACAACTAATCTAGAACTAAAAACAAAATCTGAAACTCAAGAACTAAATCAAGTTTTCAAAGTACAATCTCCATTACAAATAGGAGATGAGCCATACGATTTCACAGTTGTTGCAACGGAAGGCAAAGCAGTAAGGCTTAATGATTTTATAGAGCAGAAAAAGCCCGTAATTGTATACTTTATGGCAACATGGTGCCCTTATTGTGCAAGAGATTACACTGCTCTATCAAAAGTTTATAGGGATTATGAAGATAAAGTAAGTATCTTATCAATAAGTCTTGATCTTAGTGAGGATTTAAATATTTTAAGAGAGTACAAAAAGAAATATCCTGCTTTGGAGAAAACAATGTTTGCTTCTGGACAAAATGAAATACTTGTAAATTATAGAATAACAAAAACAACAACAAAGTATGCAGTTGACAAAAACGGCAAAATAATTTATATAGGTGCTGGTGTTTTTAGTGAAGAGCAATGGAAAGTGTTGCTTGAGGAATTAACAAAATAAATAAAATGGAATTAAAAAAAACAGTTAAGGAAAAAGGAACAGGAATTCTTGGGATATTCTCTGGAATCACAAGCTTTTTTGGCTCATACCAAGTCTGCCACAGTGCATGTCTGGCAATCATCAGCCTGCTAAGTATCGTCGGAATAACAATAGTTGGAATGCCATTGCTGTTTCTTACACAGGTTGCTGTTCCATTCTGGATAGGCGCATTTGTTTTATTTGGAATCACCCTTGGAATCCAGCTCAAGAAAAAATGTATGTCAAACAATCTGATTTTATTTAACGGAGGCGTTTTAATAGCAGGAATTCCGTTTGCGCCATTTCAGAATTATTCATTATTCCTCTGGATAATCGGCGGCTCATTGGCTGCCCTCTCGATAACATTCTTCATAAAAGACAAACTCCATTCGAGAAAAGAGGTGAAGAAATGAAACTCAAAGAAATTTTGCTGTATGCAATAATTGCAGTATTAATTATTGCCTCTGGCTACTTCATTCTTCAGAACAACACCAAAGCCAGCGAGCTTGACAGAGCAAACCGTTACATCAATGATTTGATGATAATCTCCTCTGTTGGAACAATACAATCAGCGCACTTGCATGCGGACTTTGCAATCTACATCAATAACAAAAAAATAGACCTGAGCCAACAAAAATACCAAGTCAGGGCACAGCATGTTCATGTTGAAGATGGAATGGAAGTAATCCATATACACGCAAAAGGCATTCGTTTAGGACATTTCCTCAGTTCAATCGGATTCAAGCTGACAGGAGACTGCATCACAACTGACACTGGAAATTTTTGCACTGACGGAAAATCGTCATTAAAATTCTATGTCAATGGAAAGAGAAATAATGACTTTGAGTCTTACGAAATAAAAGACATGGACAAAATATTAATCAGCTATGGCAACGAATCAGAACTGAAAAAGCAGATTGATTCCGTAACTAAAAAACAACAAACTTATTAAATTTGCCAAAAACACATTTCAATAAAATGATACAGGAAGCAATCCAGAAACTTGTTGATAGAAAAGACCTTGTCATAGATGAAGCAGAAGCAGTAATGCAGGAAATAATGTCAGGCAGCGCAACAGATGCTCAGATAGCTGGATTTCTCGTCGCATTAAGAATGAAAGGAGAAACCATTGACGAGATAACTGCATTGGCAAAAGTCATGCGCGAAAAAGCAAAATCTATCTCTCCAAAAATAAGCCCTCTTGTTGACACATGCGGAACAGGTGGAGATAAAAAAGGAACATTCAACATCTCAACAACAGCAGCATTCATAGTCGCTGGCGCAGGAATTGCAGTTGCAAAGCATGGCAACAAAAGCGTATCAAGCAAATGCGGCTCAGCAGATGTTCTCTCAGAATTGGGAATAAACCTCGACTTAACTCCAAAGCAAGTTGAGAAGTGCATAGAAAAAATCGGAATCGGATTTCTCTTTGCGCCGAAATTTCACGAGGCAATGAAATATGCTGTAAATGCAAGGAAACAGATTGGAATCAGAACAATATTCAACATACTCGGACCATTGACAAACCCTGCAAATGCAAGCTCGCAGATAGTGGGTGTTTTCGACGAGAAATTAACAAAGCCCTTAGCAGAGGTTCTTGGAAAGCTCGGTTCAAAACATGCAATGGTTGTGTATGGAAATGGTTTGGATGAAATAACTCTTGACGGAGAAACCACAGTTTCCGAATACAAAAAGAATAATGTCATCACATACAAAATAAAGCCCACTGATTTTGGAATGAAATTTTCGGCAATAGGTGAGATAAAAGGAAGTTCTCCGAAAGAGAATGCTGAGATTATTCTGAACATTCTTTCAGGAAAAGAGAGAGGCGCGAAGAGGAGCATTGCTATCCTTAATGCTGCTGCTGCGATTTATGCCTCTGATAAAGTAGGGAGTATAAAAGATGGAATTGCTCTCGCTGAAAAGGCGATTGATTCTGGGATTGCTATGAGGAAGTTGGAGGTATTGAGGGAGTTTTGTAAGGGGTAATGATTCACAATGCTTATAGAAAGTAAATAACTAGCTTTTCCTTACTATAAAACCCATCCTATAGGTTATATCTGGGAGAGTTCTGTCCTCTTTAGCCAAATGCAAATCGACTGTAAAAGATCCTGGAAGTAGAAGCGGATCTGAAATAAATATATGTTTCGACAAGGTAGCTTCTTGATGAACAAATCTATCTTTATATCTATACACTATCTTCAATGTAATGATATCATACCCGCGAAAAATAGGTTGGGAATTAGTCAAGCATATCTCACAGCAATTAGTCCTTCTTCCAATTAAATTATCCCCATAACAAATCACAATAAAGGCAATATTATTATGTCCAGCGAGAATACTTTGTCTTATAGAATCTATTCCAGCAAGTGTTTTGCATGGTATGGTCCGTCCAAACTCAAGATGCAAATCTCTGCCCAAAAAACCAACATTATAAACAGTGACACTATCCTTATATCCAGAATATGCCAGAATTTCCCACTCATAACTTATTTCTTTTGGCGCTTTTTCTTCTCTATCTATTCGTTTTTCAACTCTCTCTTCACGTTTTTCTGTATCTACTATTCTTGCTTCTTCTTGAGCGATTTTTCTAAAGAGGATATCAACTCTCTTAAACAGATTTTCATTAACAGTCAAAGTAGCTATATAATTTCTTTCAATAATCTCAGGAGTTTTCTTACCTTCACTTCTTGCCTTTAGGATATGTTCCATTAATTGAATAACATGGCTAAAATTTGTTGAGAATGAATCATCTCTGAGGAATCCCTGCAGTTCTCTCATATCACTCAGCAAATTCTTCAAAGCATCTGCTTCCGTTTGATTTAACTTGTTCTTTAGTTCATGCAACCTTGTTAATAGAGTCATTTTATATCACTGATATATTTCTTATATTTATAAATTATACCTAAACAACTATCAGAGAGTTCTATATTCTGTCATAATATCTATGCATCCATTTCATTGACACTTATAACCTACAGCGAATAGAAATTTTCAGGGATAAATATATAAACAAAAATATTCTTCATTAAAGTTATGTCCTTCCTAACCAAAATCATCAAGCAAAAAAAATCAGAAGTAAAGGAATTAAAGAAGAATTTTCCCCTTAATAGCTTTAAGCCCTCTCTGAGAAAATCCAAGAGGGATTTCAAGGAAGCAATTTCTATCGGTGGAATTGACAGGATTAATATTATCGCAGAAATAAAAAAAGCATCTCCGTCTGAAGGAATCATAAGAAAAGACTTTGACCATATATCTATTGCAGAGATTTACGAGCAGTTTGACATATCAGCAATCTCCGTAATCACAGAAAAAAACTTTTTTCATGGCGACATAGCATTTCTTCAGGACGTAAAAAACATAACAACAAAGCCAATCCTGAGAAAAGATTTCATCATAGACGAATACCAGATATACGAATCACGATTATATGGCGCAGATGCAATACTCCTGATAGCCACAATCCTCGATAAGGAAAAGATTAAAAATTTCATAGAAATTTCATCCTTATACAACATGCATTCAATAGTTGAGGTGCATGACAAAGAAGAGTTGGAAATCGCGCTAAGCGTTGGAGCAGAAATTATCGGCATCAACAATCGTGATTTAAAGACATTCAAAATTGACAAAACACGAGTGGAAAAGCTTTTAGAGTTAATTCCAAAAGACAAAATAATAATTGCCGAGAGCGGATACAATTCAAGGAATGATATTGCCTCTCTGAACAATAAAGTAAATGCTGTCCTCGTCGGAACATCAATAATGAAATCCAAAGACCTAAAATCAAAACTAAGGGAGATATGCGTGAAATGATGCTAAAAATAAAAATTGCCCCGTCAATATTGGCAGCTGACAAAACAAGACTCAATGAAGAGATAGCAAAAATCGAGCAGTTTGCAGACCTTATCCACATAGATGTTATGGACGGAAAATTTGTTGAGTCGACTGCAATAACAGCAGAAGAAACAAAACAAATCAAAGTCTCTCTGCCGATGGAAGCTCATCTCATGGTAAACAATCCTGAGCACAACTGGATTGATGATTTTGTAGATGCAGGTTGCTCAACAATAATAATCCATGAAGAAGCTCCTGTTACAATTCTCAACGCAATACAAAAGATAAAATCTCGCGGAGCAAAAGTTGGAATCTCGCTAAAACCTGCAACACCACTAAGCAGATTGAGACCATATCTGAAATACGCAGACATGGTGCTTATCATGTCGGTAAATCCAGGCTATTCAGGACAAAAATTCATCCCGAAAATCCTTTCAAAAATATCTGAACTGAGAAAGTCGCATCCTCATCTGGACATAGAAGTTGACGGCGGAATCAATCTTGAAACTGCTAAGCTCTCCGCAAAAGCAGGCGCTAATATTTTTGTTGCAGCAAGCTACATATTCGGAGCAAAGGACAGCATCAAGGCAATCCAAGATTTGAGAAATGCGGTTGAGATAGTGTAATATCAGAAAAAATCCAATGGAGAGAAAATCCCAGATATCAGCAGAATTCATGATTGTCATTGCAATACTCCTAATAATATTCCTCTCGCTGTTCATAGTTATAAGCAAAAAAAATTCTCAGGCAGACTCGCTAAGAAAAGCCCTATACGCGCGCGAAATTGCAGACAAAATTTCAGCGTCAATAAACTCAGCATTTATCTCAGGAGACGGAACTTCCATAACAGAAGAAATTTCAGGCAGTTTCAAAGACGGAACTCCATATACAATAAGCATTTATCCGTCGGTAAAAATAGTAGAAATAACTTATACATCACAATTAGACACAAGGCATTATAGCTCAACAATAACCACATCAAGTATTCTTGGAGACATAACACAAATCAACAGCACAATCACAATCTCAAACAGCAATGGAGTGATTTACATTGAGAAATAAAGCGCAGTTCTTCTCCACAGACCTGATAATAGCAGTTATAATATTCACACTGCTCTTTGTAACAATAATTTGGCTTTGGGAATACACCCAGCAGAAAATAACTCTCCATGAAAAAAAAGCTGAGATAGAAATGCCTGCAAGAATTGCTCTCTCATCACTCCTGCAAACATCAGGAATTCCGTCCAACTGGAGCAATTATTCATTAACAGATTTCAGTTCAGATAACATTTATTCGATTGGCTTATCGCAAGAAAACAATCCATGGAATCTTGACAGCAGGAAAATTTCAAAGCTCTCTTCATTAAATATAACAAAATATTTGGAGATTAAAAAAATTCTCGGATTGTCAAATCCTAACTTTGAATTTTACATCCAATTCAGCAAATGGAACGGCTCGGCGCACAACCTTTACTCATCTTCAGGAATCTCTGTCTGGACAAACTCAACATTTGTAACAAGCATAGACAGATACGCACTTATAGACGGAGAAAAATCACACATCAGCATGAAACTCTGGGAAAAATGCACAACACCAAACTGCAATTAAAAAAATTGGAAAAATTAGAAAAATCAAGAAAATCACTTGTATTGACTTTCGATGCAATTCTTGCTGCATTAGCCATGATTCTTCTTGTTGCTGTTGTTGTCTTTAATATCTCACCTGAGAGGGAGCATAAATTCGGAAATTTTGACATTGCGGAAATCGGAAAAGATTCTCTTGCAGTTTTAGAAAAAGACAGCACACTAAAGGACTCTGTAAAATCTGCTTCATCAACTGAAATATCAGAATATCTTGAATCTTTTCCAGCAAGAATCTGCGCAAATATCACAATCTACACGCCAAATTCCAATACGGTTATTTCAGCGCAAAAATCCTCATGCACAGTTTCAGCGACTGAAATCATCTCTGCAAAAAGAGCATTCCTCGATGGAGATATATCCTATTATGCAGATATGAAACTATGGTATAAATAAAATGCAGAAAATAAAACCTCAGATAACGAACTCAAAAAAAGGATTCCTCTTTACAATAGGAATAATCCTAATATTCATTGCACTGATACTCCTTACAGAATCCTTCAGTGAGAGAAATCTCGGCATAAAAGAAAACACAATCCTCCTCATAGAAGCAGAAAAAGCAAATTACCTGTTTGACGATATTTCAGATAACGCATACAATGAAATGCTCGGTACAAACATCAAATCAATCGCAAGAACATCAACTGTGGATATTGAATTCAACAGCACAATTCTCTCAGAAGAAAAAAATCATATCAGCGCAATAAACAGTTACAAATCATTTATCGAGGGAAAATTTGCGCAGCTTAACAATGCAAACATAACACTAACTGGATTCAGCTCAGGTTTTTCAATCTCGCCTTATAATACAACATTCTTCATCAATGGAAGCCTTCTCAGGATTTACACATATCCAGAAGGAAACAATGTCGAGCAAATCTCCTTGACAATCAGAACAAATTCCTCATCCATAGGGATATGCGACAGCCCTTCAAATGACGCAGGAAGTTTTCCTGTGGTAACATCAATCTCAGTCAGTTACATAAACAAAACAGGCGGTGTTTGCTCTAAGGCAGCAAATCTCAACCCGAAGGAAAATAATGATATTTCCGGAAAGCAGTTTTATCAGGCTCTTGAACCAACAGGAAGTATTAACACAAAATTCGGCTTAATTGATTCACAGAATGGTGTTTTGGAAGTCAAAATCATAAATGGCACAGCGATTTTTGAATCACTGAAAATAAGCTTTGCTCAATCAGAAGATAAACTTATTATTTACGGCGGCAACATTTCAATATCAGCCAGCAATATAAAGAAGAATTCAAGAATAATTATATTTAGAGAATAACCATGTATCAAGAACATTGAACACCGCAGGATAAAAAGAGCAATATATTTAAAGGAATGTCATACTCCATAACACGGTGATTATTAAATGAATATCAAGGTCATTGAAGAAAAAAAGAATTCATTTGTTTTTGAAATTGATGCTAACCATACTTTGTGCAATCTGATAAGGGATGAGCTTTATAACGACGATAGTGTGAAGTTTGCTTCTTATACAGTGGATCATCCTCTTGTGGGCAAGCCGAGAATGATTGTTGAAACAAATGGCGAGGATACTAAGTCTGCTTTAATCAGCGCTGCGCAGAGAGTCAAGAAGTATTATGAGAAGATAGAGAAGGAACTTATTAAGGAGATTAAGTAACTTTGACTATGTTAGTCAAAAAAACCCAGCTGCCAATTCTTGTTGTGAATATTTTGTCTCTGATTGTCTTTACTTTTGTATTTTTGTCGAAGAAAAATTATGAGTTCTTGATTTATGTCGGTGTTATTGTTTTTTTTCTTGTGCTGATTTTATTCACAAACAACAAGGTGAATTATCCCAATATTGTTTTGTGGGGGCTTACGTTGTGGTCGGTAATGCACATGTCTGGAGGAGGAATTATTATTAATGGCGATGTGCTTTATGCTCTGATAATTTTTCCAATTATCGGCACTCCGTATTATATTTTCAAGTATGACCAGCTTGTTCATATTATTGGCTTTGGAGTTGCGACTTTGGCAATGTATTATCTTCTTGAGCCTAACCTAAAAGAAAATAAAGCAAAACTTGGATGGGTTTCCCTCGGAATAATTATTGTAATGGCCGGCTTGGGTGTTGGCGCGCTGAATGAGATAATTGAATTTGGTGCAACTGTTGTTATTCCCTCGACTGGTGTTGGAGGTTATGAAAATACTGCTCTGGATTTGGTTGCTGATTTGATTGGGACTGGGATTGCACTTTGGTATGTATTGAGTAAGCGATAATGAAAATAACAAATAAAGTAATTCCTCTGTTTTATTTAATAATAATTGGACTTGATTATCTTCCCAAGATACCTTTTATTAAATTTCTAAAATAATTTACAATTGTAGGCCTATAGTATCCCAAGCTTTTTAGTACTTTATCCATTTCATTATAAAACTGTCTTGGTATCCCTTCAGAAGGTCTACAAATATTAGCTCTAAATGGATTAGCACTAAATGGAGATTCCCAATCTATACCTATTCTACCCACCAAATTGCCCTGCAAAGAATTATATGCACCATCTATCTCAACTTTTACTTTTTTACTTGTCATTATCTGAGCCATTGTTCTATGTTTCCCATCAATTAACCAAATTGATTGACCATCTTCATGAATTTTAGCTTCAGGACATGGTATATTGTCGCCCATTCTATATCCATATGCGTATGAAACTAACCGATGGTAATTTATAGGCCCATCTGGTCCAACTTTTATTACATCAAAAGTATTACTTACTCCAATTTCCATAACAATATATTCGTCATGTTTTTCAACAACATGAAAATTAGGATTATTTTCTGCTAATTTTACAATCTCGCAAAGATCCATTAATGTAGGATAGATTGGTTGATTTATTAATTTTTCTATAATTAACTACTATTTAGTAAGGTAAATCTATTTACTTTTTTTATGACCAAAAAATTCTTACCCTTTAGAGCAAGTTATAGTCAGTAATAAACTATTTAGATGCTCTCTTCCAGCAAGAACAACTTCTTTATCAGGCATTATAAAATATGGATGTGTATCTGGATGTCTGGGTTTCTGGACAGCTGCATAATTGTCTGAGCGATTATAGCAAGAAATCAAAACCCATCTTGGTGTATCGCTAGTATTTTGAGCAGATGTATGCAGTAATCTCGAATGAAAAAAAACACCGTCGCCAGAATTTAACACAATAGGAATAATACCATACTCTTTTTTTGCCTCCTCGACCATTTCCCTTTGTGCCTCTGGCTGGTTTTTAGCGTATTCTTTATGCACTAATGTCTGGCACCTTTGAGTGTGCGAATAAGGAATTACTTGTAAGCAACCATTTTCCAGAGTTGCCTCATCAATTGCAATCATTACACTTGCCATATCAGGTCTAAGGCCATCTCTTTGCCAATAGCCATGATCCTGATGCCATAGCCAAGCTCCACCACCGCGAGGTTCTTTCATATTTACCTTGTAATGATAAGGATAAACATCTCCTTCAAGAAAATCTCTCATCGAGAAAACAAGCCTTTCAGAGAGTGAAATAGCTCCGTAAAATGTATTATCCTCGGACATATTTCTAACTGTAAGTGTTGTCAATCCACCTTGCCCGTCTTCCTTTGTTCTTACTTCTGTTCTTAATGAAGAGTCAATAAAGAAGGCACAACAAGGAAGCCTTTTTCTTTGAAAGAGTTAATTTCATCAAGACTTGGACGGTAAAATTGAAAATCACTCATTACCTAACAACATCTCCAACAACACTCCTTAGCATATGCCCTGTTATTTTGAGATTGTAAAATTTCTTCAACGGCAGTCTGCTCTTTACTCCAACAATTATCGGGTATGTGCCAAAATGTCTTAGAAAAGTCGTATTTCCGTCGTAAATCTCTGCATAACATTCTCTCAGGACAGTGCCTTTTGGTATTACTCGCTGGAGCATTGGATTGTCAATTCTCTGCCGAATGTCATTGCGCCATTTCCAATAAAATTTTTTGTTTTTCCTGAGGAATTTTCCCTTTCCTTCTAAAGCAAGAGAAGTCCCCTCGAAGATTGCAACCTGCCTTATGTTTATTCTCCTCAGCATCAAACCTTCATCATAAATTCTCAAAAGCCACTTCATATTCTCCTCATGGGTTTTCTTAGATTCTCCCCTCAACCCGAAAATAATATTTATACCCGGCAAAAATTTTGGCATTCCATCATCTCCTCTTGCTGAGCCAAACTCGTTGAGGATTTTTATTGCCTCATACGCAATTTGAGGAGTTGAGTTTAGAGTGTTCTGCTTTACAACTTCCATGTCAAAACTCTCGACTCCAAATGCAGCGATATTTCCTGATGTGCAATGCTCGACAATTGCCTTTGTTATTGCAAAATTGTTTTTTTTATCGAGGAGAACTTTTACAGGATTTACATTGTCTATATGCAGGACTTTAATTTCAGGACACGATTCCCTGACTTCTCTGATGAGAGAGACTGCATCAGGATATGTGTAAAAGCAGGTTTGCTTTCCTATGCGGAAATATCTTGCTCCCATCCGATAGAATTCTTTTATCTCCTCGACAACATCTTTTTTGATTCTGAATTCTACCTTTGATTTTATCGGCTCTGTGCAAAAGCTGCATTTTCCTATGTCGCAGCCTCTTCCTGTTTCTATTTCTATTATTCTTATGTCAGGAATTTGCTCAAGAATTTTTGCGCCTTTTATTGAGAAAGTTTTTACATCATCGTAATTGAATTTGAACATTCCGGTATCTATTTTGTCGAAGATTGACATGTCGAGCTTTTCCTGCTTTTTTCCGCCGTGAAGTTGTGTGCCAAAGATAGCAGGTCCGGTGAGTATTTTTTTGCATGGAATGTCGTTTATCAAGGGAATTATTTCATGCAGTGTTCCTGGCATTGCAGATAAGTATTTTCCGGGAACATGGACACCAAGTATAATTATCAGAGTGTCAGTTTCGTCGAGAATTTCTTTTATTTTGCGAAAGTTTTTTGTCAGGTTATAGACGAAGATGTCTGTTTTCTGCGATGGTTTTGTTTCGCGGATTATGGAATTGTATTTTTTATAGAGCCTTAAATCATCTATTGTAATGTAATTTACTTCTTCATTCAGGTAGCCTGCAATGTATCTCGGATATGTTCCCAAGTAAGGCGGCACTCCTAATCCAGCCGGCTCGTCGGTGTAACAATCTAAGATAGTATGCATAAAGCAAAAGAACACATTACTCAATAAAAAGGTTTAGGGAGTTTATTCTATAATGGAAGACATAAATAATTAATCTTAGCGTTCTGCCAGTCAAATTTATATATCTAATAACTATTCTAAAACAGGATTGAGAATGAAAGCACAAAATAACGAACATAAAAATAATGAATATGACATTGCAATAATCGGAGCAGGATGCGCTGGTTTAGCAGCTGCGATGTATTCAGGAAGGTTCGAACTAAAGACAGTTGTTTTCGGCGAGATTGTCGGCGGAACTATTATTACAACCGATAATGTGGAAAATTATCCTGGGTTTGTGCGGCTGACAGGCTATGAGCTTGCAGAAAAGCTTAAGGAGCATGCATTGAGTTATCCTGCTGTTACAATCATCGAGGAGAAAGTTACTAATGTTGCAAGGGAAAATGAAAATAATGGTTTTGTTCTCGAAGCTTCTTCTGGCAAATATCATGCGAAAACAATTATTTTTTCAACAGGCACTGAATGGAAGAAACTGAATATTAAGGGAGAGAAGGAGTTTGCGAACAGGGGCGTTCATTACTGCGCTCTTTGCGACGGAACATTTTACAAAGATAAATTTGTTGCAGTTATCGGCGGTTCTGATTCTGCTGCTAAGGAAGCATTGCTTTTGACTCAGTTTGCCAAGAGAGTTTTTATGATTTACAGAGGAGAAAAAATAAGGCCTGAGCCGATTAATTATAATCGCGTTATGGATAATAAAAAGATTGAAATTATTTACAGGACTAATCTGAAGGAAATTAAGGGTGAGAAAAATGTAAAGAGTGTTGTTCTCGACAATCCTTACAACGGAAGCACTGAGTTTGCTTTGGATGCTATTTTTGTTGCTATCGGGCATAATGTGCTTTCCGAACTTGCAAAGAATCTTGGCGTTAAATTGAATGCAAAGAACGAGATTATTATTGACCGAGAATCAAAGACAAACATTTCAGGTGTTTTTGCTGCCGGCGATTGTGTTGACACTGTCTTTAAGCAGGCAATCACCGGAGTTGGCGAGGCAGTTTCAGCTTCTTATTCGGCTTATGAGCATATCAAGAAAGAATAGTATTGAATATTATGGTAGAGAGAAAATGTGTAATTGAAGGATTGAGAATAAATTATTCTGGGATTTTTGAGATTCAGGAATTTTTCAAGCTCGTCGAAGACTGGATGGATGAGAAGCAGAGGCAGAAGGAAATCAAGAAAAAGCTCGAGCATGTTGAAGTTGATGGAAAATTTGTTGAGTGGTTTATTGAGTGCTGGAGATTTGATACTGATTTGGTAAAAACCAATGTGATTCTCCGAGCAAGATTCAAGTCTGTTAAGGATGTTATCCTTGATAAAGGCAATCATAAGAAAAAGTATCAGAATGGAGATGCTTTAATTCTTCTCGACGGTTTTGTTGAGACAAGGTACGAAGGCCAGTGGACGCAGAATCCTGTTTATGCTTTTATGAGAACTTTATGGGATAAGTATATTCATAAGGGCTGGTCAGAGAGATATGATGCTCCAACGAGGAATGATGCTAATGATTTGTATAAGAGGATTGATGTTTTTTTTAAGGGTTATAGGTATGTGAGATGATAAAGTATATATAACCAAATCTGATTCTATCAAGGTATGCGGAGGTAGCGAAGCCTGGTCAAACGCGCAGGACTTAAGAGGACACCTTGTTATGCAAGGATTATGATATCCTGTCTCTTAGTGGGTCCGAGGGTTCAAAATTCAAAATGAAAATCCCTTCCTCCGCATTTTATTCTAAGGTAATTGACTAAAATTTATATAGGAGAGAATGTTTACTGATTTGTATGATTGAACCATCAGAATTTTCAAACATTGCAAAAGAACTCAAATCTCTCGACGATACAAGAGAAGAGGCAATCGCAAAATCACGAGATATAATCCGGATATCAAAGCAGATTATTTATTCTCTTCACAGAGATGATGTCAAGACAGCAGTCAACTTGATGAAGCAGATTAAGATAGACAAAAATTTTCTGAGCCAATCTCATTTTGATTCTGATACTGAGATGCCGAATGTAGCAATACAAGAATATGTCGAGGCAGCCACGTATTTTAGTTACATTACAAAAGGAAAAATCCCTTCCAAGTCAGAACTTAATGTTAATGTCGAGCAGTATTTAATGGGCTTGGCTGATTTGACAGGAGAGCTTATGAGGAAAGGGATTGATTTTCTGATTAATAATAAGTTTGATGAGGCATTAAAAATCAAAAATCTCGTTGATGAAATCTACGGCGGATTTCTTAAGTTTGATTTGAGGAACGGCGAGTTGAGGAAGAAGGCAGATTCTATCAAGTGGAATCTCACGAAATTGCAGGAAGTTATTTTTGAGGCAGGTTTGAAGAGGAAGATTCAATAATCTTTATAAACAAACCTTTACTAATCATCGAGAATGAAACGAACCCATACCTGTGGACAATTGACTGAGAAGGATATTGATAATAAAGCAACCCTCAACGGCTGGGTTAATTCGAGGAGGGATCATGGAGGAGTTATTTTTGTTGACATGAGAGACCGTTATGGATTAACGCAGGTGGTTTTTGATCCGTCGTTCAACAAGGATTCTCATAAAATTGCAGAGCATTTGCACAGGGAGGATGTTCTTGAGGCTTCTGGAATTGTGAAGAGAAGAAAGCCCGGAATGAATAATCCTAAGCTTTATACTGGAGCAATTGAGGTTTTTGCCGAGCAGCTTGTAATTTTGAACAAGTCAGAAATGCCTCCTTTTGAGATTGACGATAGAGTTGATACTAATGAAGATACAAGGCTGAAATACAGGTATATTGACTTGAGGAAGCCGGTTCTTCAGTCAAATCTAATTGTGAGGCATAAAATAAAGAAGATTGTCCATGATTATTTTGACTCAAACAATTTTCTTGATATAGAAACTCCGATGCTGACTAAAAGCACGCCAGAAGGCGCAAGGGATTATCTTGTACCTTCAAGAATCCATCCTGGAAAGTTTTATGCTCTTCCGCAAAGCCCGCAGATTTTCAAGCAGCTTTTGATGATATCCGGATTTGACAGGTATTACCAGATTGCGCGATGTTTCAGAGACGAGGATTTGAGAGCAGATAGACAGCCGGAGTTTACTCAGGTTGATGTCGAGATGAGTTTTATTGACGAGGAAGACATAATTAATCTTATTGAGGGATTGATTAAAAAGCTCTGGAAGGAAATCCTCAGCATTGATGTAAAAACTCCTTTTCAGAGAATTCCTTATGATGAAGCCGTCGAGAAATACGGGATTGACAGACCTGACACAAGGTTTGGATTGGAATTGATTGATGTTACAGAAATCGCATCCAAATCAGGATTCAAGGTTTTTACTGATACAATTAATTCAGGCGGAATTGTGAAATGCATTAACATTCCTGAATGTAAATTCTCAAGAAATGATATTGATGCTTTGATAGAGTTTGCAGTCCAGCAAGGCGCAAAAGGAATGGCATGGATGCGCATGGGTGAAAAGCTCGAAAGCTCTGTTGTGAAATTTTTCGATGAGAATCTTCAGAATGAGCTTATCATGAGAACGAATGCAAAAAAAGGAGATTTGATTTTGTTTATTGCAGACAAAAAATCCCTTTCAAACTCTGCGCTTGCAGCTCTCAGACTTGAAATAGGCAGGAGATTAAACCTTTTCGATAATTCAAAATATAATTTCCTATGGGTTGTTGATTTTCCATTGTTTGAGCTTGATTCAGAGGACAATGTTGCTGCTGTTCATCATCCGTTTACAAGTCCGAAAGGAGATTTATCTTTGCTTGATAGCGAACCATTAAAGCTGAAAGCAAAGGCTTATGATATAGTTTTGAACGGAACAGAAATTGGAGGAGGTTCAATAAGGATTCATTCTCCAGAAATTCAGGCGAAGATATTCAAATGCCTGGGGATTAGTGATGAGAAAGCTAAGGAGAAGTTTGGCTTTCTTATTGATGCTTTCAGATTTGGAGCGCCACCTCACGGCGGTATTGCTCTTGGATTGGACAGATTAGTTGCGTTGATAACAAAGAGCGAATCAATCCGAGAGGTAATTGCTTTCCCGAAAACAAAAGCTGCTGAAAGTTTGATGGATAATTCTCCGAATGAGGTTGATGATGCGCAGTTGAGGGAAGTTCACATTGCTCTTGATTTTGTCAAAGCAAAGGCAAAGGACGAGCTTTTCGAGAAGATTGTTGATGCTCTGAACAAGGAAAAAATCCTTTACAAGATTCTCGAGCATAAGGCAGTTTATACATCTCAGGAAGCTGCGCAAGTTCGCGGCACGCAGTTAAAGCAAGGAGCAAAGGCTCTTGTTTGTAAATTAGAGAAAGGATTTATTCAGGCAGTAATTTCAGCAGCAAAAGAGCTTGATACAGAGAAGCTGAAAAAAATTCTCGACGTGAAAAACATTGCGCTTGCATCTGCTGATGATGTGAAGAAAATCGCAGGAATATCAATCGGCGCTGTTCCTCCATTTGGGAATTTATTTGGTGTGCATGTTTATTTAGACAAATCAATTATGGAGAATGATGAGGTTGCTTTTAACGCAGGTCTGCATACAAAGTCAATTATTATGAAGGCAACGGATTTGCTGAAAATTACCGGCGGAAAGATTGGAGAGTTTAGCAAATAAAATGCTCAAACTTTTTAATACATTGACGAAAAAAATAGAGGATTTCAAACCTATCAAAGACAAGAATGTTGGGATTTACACCTGTGGACCAACAGTCTATGATTTTGCGCATATAGGGAATTTTCGGGCTTATATCTCCGCTGATGTTCTTAAGAGATATCTTGTTTATCGAGGGTATAATGTAAAACACGTGATGAATATTACTGATGTGGACGACAAGACAATCAAAGGCTCGCATAAAAATAAAATCTCACTGCGAGAATACACAGAAAATTACACCAAGATTTTTTTCGAGGACATAAAGACGCTGAACATATCAACTCCTGATTTTTTTCCAAGGGCGGCAGAGCATATTCCTGAGATGATTGATATTATTAAAAAACTCCTCAACAAAGGAATTGCATACAAAAGTTCAGATAACTCGGTTTATTTTGCGATTTCCAAGTTTAAGGATTATGGAAAGCTATCGCATATTCAGCTTGAGAACTTAAAAGAAGGCGCAAGAGTAAAACATGACGAGTATTCTAAGGACGAAGCAAAGGATTTCTGCTTGTGGAAAGCTTATGACAAGGATGACAATGATGTTTTCTGGGATACAGAATTAGGCAAGGGCCGCCCAGGCTGGCATATTGAGTGCAGCGCTATGAACATGAAATATCTCGGCGAGGAATTTGACATTCACACAGGAGGAGTTGATTTGATTTTTCCGCACCATGAGAATGAGATTGCACAGTCATGCGGCGCAACCGGAAAGAGTTTCGTGCATTTCTGGATTCATAATGAGCATCTTCTTGTGAACGGAAGAAAGATGTCAAAGTCTCTCGGAAATTTTTATACGCTGAGGGATTTGCTTGATAAGAATCACAATCCAAGAGCAATCAGGTATCTGCTTCTCTCGACGCATTATCGGCAGCAGTTGAATTTTACTGAAGATGCTTTAGATGGAGCGCAGAATACTATGCAGAGGTTTGATGATTTAGTTTTGAAGCTCAAAGAGATAAAAGAATTAAAGGAATTGAAGAAGAATTCTGACGAGAACAAAAGGGTTTCTGAATTGATAGCGGAATCGCGGAAAGTTTTCGAGAAGAATATGGATAATGATTTGAGCATTTCAGAGGCGTTGGCTGGGATTTTCGAGTTTACTAGGGAGATTAATATTATTCTGAATGAGGACGGACTATCAAAATCCGACTCTGAAAAAGTAATTGGATTTCTCAAGGAGATTGATAATGTTTTAGGCGTGATGAAGTTTGAGGATGGGAAGATTGAGAAGGATATTGAAGATTTGATTGCCGAGCGCGACAATGCTCGAAAGAGCAAGGATTTCAAGAGGGCTGATGAGATAAGAGCAGAACTTTTGAAAAAGGGGATTATTCTCGAGGATACTTCCCACGGAACAAGATGGAAGAAGAGTTAGGGATTTTGACTAATTTTTCCGTTATATTTAAATAATCCGACTTTATCCAGATATTTCTTAAAATGTATTACAAGCTTGAAATAAAGGACAGAGTAAGAGTGCCTCCTGAATTGTTCGGGTCTCCTCTCGATGATGCCGTAACCAAAAGAATCAGAAAGCAGTACAGCGGTTTTATCTCGAAGGATTTAGGCATTGTAATTGATGTTTCAAATGTCAAAAATATTGGAGAAGGCGTTATTATCCCCGGTGATGGCGCAGCTTATTATGAAACAACTTTCGAGCTTTTGACTTTTAAGCCGGAAATGCAGGAAATTGTTGTCGGGAAAATCCGTGATATTGCTGATTTCGGAGCATTTATTGACATTGGTCCTGTCGAGGGAATGATTCATATTTCGCAGACAATGGATGATTTCGTAAGTTTCAGCAAGGACAAGGCACTACTCGGGAAAGAATCCAAAAGGTCTCTTAAAGTCGGTGATTTATGCAGAGCAAGGATTATTGCTATCTCATTTAAGGATACAGCAAGCCCAAAAGTCGGCTTGACAATGAGACAGCCCGGACTTGGAAAGATGGAGTGGATAGCTGAGGATTCTCAAGCCAAAGAAACCAAGGAGAAGAGTGATAAAAAGTGAAGAAGAAGGTATGCAGGAAATGCAAGGTTATTACTGATGCTAATGAATGCCCTGTGTGCAAGTCGAATAACCAATTCTCTACTAATTGGCAGGGAAGGATTATTGTGCTGAATTTTGAGAAGTCAATTATCGCACAGAAGATTGCAGCGACTGATAATCAAGAGTATGCTATTAAGGTAAGGTAGATTGAAAATGGAATTGAAGATTACAAACAAAAAGGAAGAGCCTTTGCTTTTCAGGACTGAGATTCTTGCAGAAGGAATTGCTGAAGGAGCAACGCCAAGCAATGCAGACATTAAGAAAGTGATTGCATCTGAATTGAAATCTGATGAGAGTCTTATTGTGATTGAGAATATCAAGACTTATTTCGGCTCGTTGAGTTTTCTTGTGAGAGTGCATAAGTATAAGGATGCAGAGGCATTGAAGAAGGTTGTGAAGCAGAAAAAAGCTAAAGTGAAATAAAATGGTACAAAAACCAGCAGCAGGCAAAAAAGCAGCAGCAAAAAAAGGAAGATGGAATCTTTATGAGACTTCTGGCGGGAAAATTTCTAAGAAGAATAAATTCTGCCCAAAATGCGGAGATGGATTTTTCTTAGGAACAAGTGCAAATAGGGTTTACTGCGGGAACTGCCATTATACTGAGTTTAAGAAGAAGGAATGATTCGATACCTATTTATATTTATACTTCCATTCATTATTTTTTCAAATGGCAGACATACCGATATATGAGGAAGTTCTTGTCAAATGTGTTGGATGCGGCAAGAAAATCAAGGTTATGAGAATTTCCGGTTCTAAGGATGACAGTTTTTTCTGCAACAAATGCAACGGTTTTGGCGGCAGTGGAGAACTGGATGAGCATGAGGATTAGATTTATTCTACATTACCCAATTATGAAAGTCAGGATTTGCGCTGTTCAGTTTGTTATCACGAAAAATAAAGAAGAGAATCTAAAAAAAGCAGAAACCTATTTTGAAACTGCGTCTAAGAATAAGTGCAATATCATCTGTTTTCCTGAGATGTTTCTTCAGGGAAGTCTTGAGCTGGAAGATTACGACGGAAATTTTGTAAGACAAGCCAAAAGAAAATTTTCTGAGTTATCAAAAAATCATAGGATATATTCTATAATGGGAAGTATTATCGAGAAAAGAGGGAAACAAATTTTCAATGCTTCTTATGTTTTTGATGATAAGGGCAAAATACTCGGAAGATATGATAAGATTCATCTTGTCAGGAATTCAGAGAGGGAAAAACTTTCAAGAGGAAAATCCGCAAAAGTTTTCAAGACAAAATTTGGCAAAATAGGCATCCAGATTTGCAGAGATTTGCTGTATCCGGAAGTTACGAGAGAATTAATGCGGAAAGGCGCCGAAATAGTTTTCTGCCCGAGCTATTGGTGCAGCAGGTCAAGCAGTTATCCAAGAATTTATAACGAAAAATATTTCGGCAGAAAAGAGCCAAGAGAAGTTGATTTTCTTGTTTCTGCCCGTGCAATAGAATCTGAATGTGTTTTTATTTATGTGAACGCTGCCGGTGAAATGAAAGAAAAGAAAAAATGGAATGTTCTGCTTGGAAGAACACAGATAGCAGTTCCATTTTATGGCGCTGTGAAGAGGATTGAAGATAATAGAGAAGGAATTCTTATTTTTGATGTTGATAAAAAGATAATCTCTGATGCGAAAAAGGTTTATTATATTGATAACTAAACTTTTGTAAATCCATTTGAAGAAAATCCGAGGGTCTCCCCAATCATATGATGAAAATGTTTGCATTTTCAGCAAGTTGAAAATCACTCAATTTTCAACTAATGGTGGGGATTCCCAGCTCGGATTTTCAGCAAATCTGACTGACAACCCCCCAATCATAAATGAAGGGGATATTCTGTCAGTCAGATTTATAAATAAAAATTAAAAGCCAATCTTCCTCCAACTTTACCTTTCCAAAGATAAACCTGAATCCAAGACTTATGATATCTACTTAATTGTATAATTAAGTTTTACAAACATTTGCAACCTTTTTTGTTTTGAAGGTTCCTGTGGTTATTGAGCTTGAATACGTTCCGCTGGAGCCTGAGCTGCTGAAATTAAATATTGTTGTGTTGTCTACAAATATGGCAGAGGACTGCACTTTATCAGTAAGTAGAGGATTTGGCAAGAAACTTTCTCCATTTAATACAAAATATTCAAGCTTAATTTCTTTCCCATTAAAAATTCCAGTAAATTCACTGCATTGGCCACCTTCTCCACCTTTACACGCTATTGATGGAGGACAGAATGCCCCTTCTTCAGGAGATGTTGTTGTTCCTTTAAACCCTTCTGGGAATGTTATAACTCCTTTTACATTTTTGCATTTTTGATCCATGCAAATTCGTATTGGGTTTTCCGTGTCTGTAATGCATGTCCATGCTTCCTGAGAGATGTATCTTGTCGAATAATCTCCCTCCCATAGTCCTGTAAGGCTTTTTTCTGAGATTTTTCCTTTCGAAACCTCTACTGCATAATCCAAAAATGCAGGGCTGATATACCTGTCATTCCACTTTTTCTTCTGCGGTATCATCCCTGCGTTTCCCATATCATACAATGCCCTATCAAATGAATCCATGACTTCATCTGCTGTGAGTTCAGGCGTCTTACTCCAAATATAATCTACTGCTGCAGCTACCTGCGGCGCAGCGAATGATGTGCCATCACAATACTTCTTCTCTCGCCCTTTTTTATCGAATGCAACAACATACATTGAATTTGCATAGACCATGTTCGGATGCAAGCTGTTTCCAACTAAAGTATTGTTTCTAAGATGGTTATCTAAAAGATTCATCTCGGTTACATAATCCTGTTCTATCTCGTTGAATTTTGTTGTATCAGTCCTGCTGGTTATTGTGCCGCCGACAATGAGCATATGTTTGAATGCGACAGGGTATTCCTGTCTTACTTCGCTAATCGGTCTGTCAAGGTCTGTGCCCGCGTTTCCCGCAATTATGACTATTATTACATTGTCAAGGAGTTTTGGATCCTTCTTATACAGCTTATCCATCAGATTCAGAAACATGGTATAAAATGCTTTCTGGCCCTCTCTGATATCTTCACAATCGTATAAATCTTTACAGCCCGATCTCTCTGTATAAGAATAGGCAAGTCCAGAATCCCTTGACTGTAGCGAAAGCGAAAATACAACATTCTCGCAGTTCTTATCGGCTTTTATTATTCTTGCCTTCATCCTTTTCAGCATCTTGTCCATGAACTTTGGGTCGGTCTCGATATCGATAGGGAGCTCATCCGTTTCAATTTCAGCCGAATACCTGCCTGCTATTATCTCTACAATGTTGCCGTGATCATCACCGCAATCCCACTCTTCTTTTGATTGGAAGGTTGAACTGTCGCTGAAGAAATCATGGATAGAGATCGTGCCCAGTGATGGTGGAGCAGTAGGTATGCCATAGACAACCCAGTCCTTTTTAAAGACCTCTGAAAGGAATTTCCCTTCGCTTCCTTTGTCTACCTTGATAAGGAATACTCCTATATCAGGATCACTGGATTCGACTCTTCCGCCCAACTTTTCGAATTCTTTTATGGCATCGCTTTCAGTTATATCTCCAGTTATAACATGGACATATCCTGGAAATGCAGATCTTGCAACAAGCTCCTTGCCTGATTTAGTGGTGTACGGCACATCCTCCAATCTAGGAATTTCTATTGTCCTGTTGAGCATCTGGGCATATGGGATGCATTTTATATCACCGCAAACATCGCCAGAACACGTCATGCCAGCAGGGCACATTCTGCATTGGCCTGCATAAGGATTGTCTGAAAGTTTTATATCCTTGTTGCATATTCCACATAATACCCCATCACCTATGCCAGGGCATAAATCGCGCTGATTCTTAATAATGTTTATTTTTCCAGTTAGCTGAAGGATTGCTACAGCAGATACTACTACAACCAATACAATAGCTGCGACAATCTGAACAACAGTTAAACCTTTTTTATTGTGCATCTATAAAAACCTCTCAACCACACGGAGTTTTAATTTCATATAACTACTCCCTATTCTTTTAGGATTGTTCAATTTCATAATTAGTTGTACAGTATCCTAACTTATGTCCGCTTTTTCAGTAGTTTCCTTTGCTTGTTAAAATACTTTTTGTTGAAATAAACACTTGCTGGAGTTATTGAATGAAAAACAGGAAAGAGTAAATAAAGTTCTTCCTGAAATGCAATCAAAATATGAAGCCGTAGAAGAAAAAGAAGAGGCTTATTTGTATCGGGGAATTGAAGGATTCAAGAATTATCTTCAGGACATTTTAAAGGTCGGGGAGACTGTTTATTTTATTGGAGCAAAAAACTTGCAGAAGGTTATAGAAAATTCTTTCAGTTTATGTGGGATTTTTGTGAAGACGTATGAATTGAAATGTGATTATACAAACCTGCTCTTATCTGAAAAATCTCATTCATACTCAATCGTCGCAGGCGGTTTCTGTGAGATATCATACACAACCCTATTAACGCCTTTCACTTCATTAATAATCCTGTTAGAAACCTTCTCGAGAATGTCATAAGGAATCCTTGCCCAGTCAGCAGTCATTGCATCCAAGCTTGTAACTGCCCTTAATGAAATAATATACTCATAAGTCCTTGCATCGCCCATAACACCGACGGATTTTAATGGAAACAAAGCAGCAAACGCCTGCCAGATTTTTTTGTACTCTCCAGACTTCTTCAGCTCCTCGATAAAAATAAAATCCGCCTCTCGCAAGATTCTCAACCTTTCATCAGTAACCTCTCCCAAAATACGGATAGCAAGCGCAGGTCCCGGAAACGGATGCCTCTCAAGAAGCTCGTCAGGAATTCCAAGCTCTTTCCCAAGCTCCCTTACCTCGTCCTTATAAAATTCCTTCAACGGCTCGATAATTTTCAATTTCATATTCTCAGGCAAAGTAAGGTTATGGTGGCTCTTGATTTTAGACGCATTTTTAGTCGGTTCAGCACTTTCAATTCTGTCAGGATAAATTGTTCCCTGCCCGAGAAATTTTATTTCAGGATGCTCCTCTTTCAATTCCTCAAATTTCTCCTCGAAAACTTCAATGAAAGTATGTCCGATGATTTTCCTTTTTTCTTCAGGATCAGTTATTCCGCCGAATTTTTTTAGGAATGCTTTTGATGCGTCAGCAAGATAGAAATTCCTGAATCTCAGGTCTTTTTCAAAATAAGTTTTTACTTCCTCAGCCTCATTCTTCCTCAAAAAACCGTGGTCAACAAAAACGCAGAACAATTTCCCGTCTATGGCTTTATGCAGTAATGTAGCGGCAACAGTAGAATCAACACCGCCTGAGACAGCCATTATGACTCCTGAATCATTGACTTGAGATTTAATATCATCAACAAGCTTTTCAGCCATGTTTTTTATCTGCCAGTCTTTTTTTGCATTGCAGATATCAAAAACAAAATTCCTCAAAATCTGCTTTCCCTTAGGAGTATGAACAACCTCTGCATGAAACTGAATCCCGTAAATTTTCCTCTTATTATTTTCGACAGCAGCAAACCTGCACGACTCTGTTGACGCAAGAACATCAAAATCCTTTGGAAGAGAATTAACCAAATCACCATGGCTCATCCATATCTGCTCATCATCACTCAAACCCTTCAGCAATCTACCAGATTTATTCACTTTCAATCTTGTCTTGCCAAACTCCTTCAATTTACCTTGAATAACATCCCCATCAGATAGTTTCGCAATAAGCTGCAGCCCATAACAAATCCCCAAGATAGGAATGCCTGTTTCGAGAATTTCTTTATTGATGGATGGAGCATCCTTTTCATATACGCTGCTAGGACCTCCCGAGAGTATTATGCCATCAGGATTCAATTCCTTCAGTTTCTCAGTAGAAATATCATAAGGCAGAACTTCACTATAAACTCCTAACTCACGCACACGGCGCGCAATCAAATGGCAAGTCTGCCCTCCAAAATTTAGAACAACTATCATATAAGCAAAAATAGCATGGAGTTTTTAATTTTTTCTGTTTTTTTATAGAAAGAATTAAATATACGTAAAACATTATTATAAAACTATTAAACAAAATGTTAAACTGTAAAATAAAACAAATAGGAAATTCCGTCGGGATAATCATACCTAATAAAATTGCCAGAGGACTGAGTCTAAAGCCAGAGACAGAGGTAATAGTGGATATTCGGAAAAAAGGCAATCCGTTAAAAGATTTGTTTGGCGCTCTGCCTGAAATAAGCCATGAAGATGTAAAAAAAGCAAGAAAGGATTTGGAAAGCAAATTTTTTGGTTAAGATGAAATGCCTTGACATATATGCTCTTGTTGAAATTGCATTAGCTAATGAGAAATTCTCAATCTTGCTCACAGACGATATTTTAATAACTGATATTACAATGGCAGAGTTTTATTATGTAATCCTGCAAAAATATAATCAGCCAACTGCGGATTTCTGGTACAGAAAACTCTCGCATTATTGCTCACAAGTTCCTCTTCACATGCTTATCAAGGCAGTTATTTTCAGATATGAAAACAGGAAAAAAGGATTATCATTCTTTGACTGTGCAGGATATATTTTTGCAAGAGAGAACAAGCACGTTTTTGTAACTGGAGACAAAGAGTTTGAGAATATGGATGGTGTTTTATATTTGAAATAATTAAACTTGACAGATAAAAATAAATAAAATAATTTACAACCCAAAATTCCTCGCCTGCGGATGATAAAATACAAGAGCAGAGACGCTTGCTTCCGGCTCCATCATCAATGACTCTGTGAGATTAACTCCAATCTGTTCAGGCCTAAGGAGATTAAATAATTTCTTCTGCTCGTCGAGATTCGGGCATTCAGGATAGCCGTATGAAACTTTAATTCCTTGAATTTTATTTTTTATGCCAAGCATCTCCAGCATCTTCTTATGAATTATCCCTGCAAATGCCTCAGCAGACTCAAGCGCAAGAACTTGAATAATATGTGATTTTAGATACTCTCCTTTCTCTCTCAATTCTTTTGTGTATCGCACAATTCCCTCTCCGCATGACACAACAAAAATCCCCAGCGAATCTCTGCCCCTGTTTTTCTCTGCGACAAAATCCGCCAAACAAAGTTTGTCCCTGTCATGCTGTCTTGGAAATTCCAGTACATCTTGTGAATTTTCTCTGTTGTAAACAATGATGCTGTTCTTCTCTGAATTGCACTCGAAAAACCTGAAAATTGCTTTTGGCATGATAACATTATTTGCAATCACAAATTTCTTTACATCAGCGACTTGGACAATAAGCTTGAGCGCTTTTTCATCTCTCTGCTCGATAAGTTTCTGATAGTTTCCTTTCAAGCCAAGATGTCCGCAATACAAGCTCTGCAAATTCATCTGAGAAAAAATCTCTTCGATAGGACAATCCTGAATTATATTGGTGTCAAAATCCAACGGCTTCAAAATTTCTGCATCCTGAATAATATTGCTTTTTTCCTCTCCTCCAGATTTTATTTCTTTGACCTCTAAAACAGGGGCTTTTCTCAATTCTTCCTGCCTTGCAGAATTTCTCTTCTGAAACTCAGCAGGATTCCCAATTATCTCCTTCACAAGACTAAATCCAGCCATTGCATCTTTGGAATAAGCAACAATCCCTTCATAAGAGGCAGCAATCTTTCCTGCTGTAAATTTCTCGCTCAGCGCAGCTCCGCCTACAAGAACAGGAACTTTCAATCCTGCGGACTTAAAATCATCGACAGTATCTACCATCATGTGCGCGGATTTCACAAGCAAGCCGCTCAGTCCAATAATGTCCGGCTTATACTGCTTGCACGCCTCAATAAGCGTATCAGGATGAATCTTAATTCCAAGATTAATAACTTCATATCCATTATTACTCAGGATTATTTCGAGGAGATTCTTGCCTATGTCATGCACATCTCCTTTCACAGTCGCCAAAATAACTCTGCCTTTTTTCTTATCATCGGTTTTCTCCATGAAATTTTCAAGATGAGCAACAGCAGTTTTCATTGCCTCTGCACTCTGCAGGACTTCTGAAACAATCAGCTTGTTCTCATTGAAAAGTTTTCCGACAACATCCATTCCAGCCATCAATGGCCCATTAATTATTTCAAGCGGCTTTGCGCTTTTCAATGCCTCATCCAAATCCTCGACAAGCCCTTCCTTTTTCCCCTCGATAATATACTGCGAAAGCCGTTCATTCAAAGGAAGCTTTGCAGTATCAACAACATGGGCTTTTTTCCCTCGATAAAATTCAACAAACGGAGTTATGGGATCTTTTGTCCTGTTAAACAGCAAATCCTCTGCAAGTGTTTTTTCTTCGTCGGAAATAGAAGGATACCTGATGAGCTTCTCAGCATTAACAATTGCAAAATCCAAGCCTGCTTTAGTTGCATGATACAGATAAACAGAATTCAAAACCTCTCTTCCCGCTTGAGGCAGTCCAAACGAAACATTGCTTACTCCTAGAATAGTCCTCACTTTAGGCAGTTCTTTTTTTATCTGCTCAATTGCCTCGATAGTAACTTTCGCGCTGTCTGTGTATTTTGCATCTCCTGTCGCTATTGGAAAAACAAGAGGGTCAAAAATAATATCCTCTGCCTGAATGCTCCATTCCTCTGTCAGATACTTGAAAGCCCTTTTTGCTATCGAAAGTTTTTTATCAACAGTTGTCGCCATTGCTTGTTCTTTATCCTCGTCAATAGTTCCGAAAATTATCGCTGCTCCATATCTCTTGACCAGAGGCAAAACATTCTCGCATCTCTCCAAGCCATCCTCAAAATTAATCGAGTTGATAATGCACTTTCCCTGTGTCCTTCTCAAAGCATCCTCGATAACTTTTGCATCGGTAGAATCAATAATTAACGGTGCGCGGACTTTTTTTGTTATGATGTCAAAAAATTTTTTCGTATCATCACTCTCATCTCTATCAGGATTTGCAAGACAGACATCAATAACCTGAGCGCCTTTTTTTACCTGCTCTCTGGCAATCTCAGCTGCAATCTCAAACTGCTCGTGGCATATTAACTCCTTGAATTTTCTGCTTCCAATTACATTAGTCCTTTCTCCGACGATAACAGGCCTGTTATTATCATCAACAACCAAAGTCTCAGTGCCTGAAACAGCAGTTCTTGAAACGTCTGGAATTCTCCTGAATTTGTTTCTGTCAATTGTCTTTGCTATCTCTGCAATATGCTCCTTTGTTGTTCCGCAGCATCCTCCAACAATATTCACCCATCCATGCTCGGCAAATTCGTTTATGTGCCGCGCAAATTCCTTTGGCTTGAGCGGGAAAGTTCCATCCTCTAATGGAAGACCAGCATTCGGATAAACAAGCACATTAGTCTTTGCAATGCTTGCGAGAGTTCTCAAATTATCTTTCATCAAATCAGGGCCGACAGCGCAGTTCAGTCCGACAGCGAGCAGATTATTATGCTCCATTGCAGTATAAAATGATTCAATGTCCTGCCCTGCCAGCATAGTATCATTTCTCTCGATAGTTGCAGAAAGCATTATTGGAATCTCCCTTCCTATATCTGAGAAAAGTTTCCTGATTGAATTCAGCGCGGCTTTTGCATTCAGTGTATCAAAAGCAGTCTCTACGAGAAATAAATCCACTCCGCCGTCAAGAAGAGCATTTGCTTGACGATAATAAGATTCCTCAAGCTCATCAAAAGTAATATTTGCTGTTACAGAAATTGTCTTATTTGTGGGGCCGATTGCGCCTGCAACAAACCTTGGTTTTTCATCTGTCGAGAATTTTTCAGCACATTTCTTTGCAAGCTCAGCAGCTTTTTTATTAATCTCATAATCCCTGTCAGCAAGCTCAAACTCAGCTAAAGTTATAGACGAGCCGGCAAATGTATTTGTCTCTATAATATCAGAGCCAGCTTCAAGATAGCCATCATGGATTTTCTCAATTACCTCGGGCTTTGCAACAACAAGAAACTCATTGCATCCCTCATACTTTTCTCCTCCATAATCATTTGCAGTAAGATTAAACTCCTGAATAGATGTGCCCATAGCTCCGTCGAGGAGCAGGATTCTTTCTTTCAGCAATTGTTTTATGTCTGGCATGTTATTAGAGTTTCTTCTAAATAGATTATAAATATTGCTGAGAATTAAATTCTGATTGGAATAATTCTATTAGGAATATTCCTTTCAAGAATATTTATAAACCTCCTAAATCATAAGAGAATAAAAAAGAAAAGAGGTGCCAAAATGGTGGACTGCGACATTGGATTTGAGGATTTTTCTCTACATTTATTTTATTATTGCTGAAACAATCCCAAATTTAATTGTTATCCATATAACAAAACATACTTAACTCATTTTTTATTACTAATTACTTAGATTTATTAATATGAAAAAAGGTGGCGTGATGAAGTTGGAAAAAGTAATAGATTTGGAATTTGTAAAACAGTTTGAGCTGATAAATCTGGATGACAAAAATGAAGAATTCCTCTACAAATAGTCCTTGCCAGTGTCCTCTGGAAGAATCAAGCAAAAACTATTTAATATAACCCTATTTCTATTCTCCTCAAGGGAGGGTACCCAAGCGGCTAAGGGGAGCGGCTGCAACCCGCTTTATCCTGGGTTCGAGACTGGAATTAACAAAAATTAATTTCTAAGACGAAAATCCCAGCTCTCCCTCTTATTATTATTGAATCAAATCCCCCACAAAGGATTCTCTTTCCTCTTTATCTCTGCAATCTCCTTAAGAATCTCAATTACATCTCTGCTCAAATAATCCTTAAGCTCTTTCATCCTTCTGAAATGCCCCTCAGGAACTGCCGAATACAAAACATCCCCTTCCTTTATCTGCCTTCCAACAATAACCCTCACAAAAGAAACCGCAATCTGCTTTCCTTTCTCAGCATCATTAATACTCTCCTGCTCCTGTTGAAGACTTTTGATTGAAGTAATCTCCTCTCCCTTAGAGTTCATCATCTCGGTCCCAACCTTTGCCTTTCCAGCCAGGACTTCACATCCAACAATAGCAGGATTCGACTGCCTGAAAACATAACCCTTCATCAACTGCAATTTACAAGGCTTCACAAGCAAATCAAGAATCCCTTTTTCCTTCTCTGCCTGCATCTCCTTCTGCCATTTCTCAAGCTCCTCTATAAGACGGTAAATAATCTCGCTGGTGATAACCTTCACGCTTTTCGGAGGAGAAACATCCTGCCCGAGCAAAACATTAAATCCCAAAATCACTGCCAGCAATGGATCCTTCTCGATATTCGCCTCTGCATCAGAAATATCCTTTTTTGTAATATTCCCAATAGACGCTTTTTTGATAGGAATATTTTTTCCCCTGAGAAGATTCCTCATAGCTTCCAATGAGCCAAGACTATCTGCCTTAATCACAATCCCCTTATCATCTGTCTCAATAATAACTTCATCAACCTGCTTCTGAATCTCTTCCTTTACACTCTCAAGAGTTTCCTTAGTTGCGCCCATTATCGGCATTCCTGCAACAGCATCCTCAATTCCATGAGCAGAAATCTTAACACCAGTGCAGGCAATTACTTTATCAACATCAGTAAACTTGCTTTTCTTATCCCTCATCTCTGCCAAAGGACTTGGCTCAAGCAGCACACGCACTTTGGTCACAATCGGCTGGTTAATTCCGCCAATAACAATAATATCATTCCTCTTCAAACAGCCATCATAAATAATCACATCAAGAGTCTTGCCAAGACCTTTTTCCTCTTTCACCTCGAGAATTGTTCCTTTAGCAGGATTGTCCTCGCAAAACATCAATTTTTGCTCGAGAAATTTCTGCGTCAATCCAATCAAAACAATAAGCAGTTCAGCAATTCCTTCTCCTGTTTTCGCTGACAATGGAATAATCGCAATCTGTTTTGTATAATCGCTGACTCTGTCAAATCTCTCGGAATTAAAACCCAGTTCGCTCAGTTTTCCAAGAATAGTGTAAATCTTATTATCAAGAGCAGATTGAACTTCATAAGATTGCTTGGAAATCTTCTCAATCAAATTCCCCTCGACATTCCTCCATCCTTTAACCAAATCAATCTTATTGGCAGCAACCACAAAAGGCGTTTTGCAGGTTTTCAAAATCTCAACACACTCAACAGTCTGAGGCATAATACCTTCATTAACATCGATAACAAGAACAGCAATATCAGACAGACTTCCGCCGCGTTTTCTCAGATGAACAAAAGCAGCATGTCCTGGAGTGTCGATCGCAAGAAACCCAGGCAGACTTAAATCAAACTTAATCCTCTGCAATGAATCACCGCAGACTCTCTTGACTGTCTCTATTGGAATAATAGATGCGCCGATTGCCTGCGTAATAAAACCAGCTTCTCTCTCAGCAACAGTCGTTCCTCTAATCTTGTCGAGGATAGTTGACTTTCCGTGATCAACATGCCCTACAAATGAAACCAAAACTCGTCTTAGCTGAGGCATTTTAATTAGAAGGTTATGGAATTGATTTATTTAGTTTTCCCTTGGGCTCAGGGTGGAGAGTGTACTCCACTATGAAAAAAGAAGAAAGATTGATTAATTTAGGTGATATTAATCTCAGTCAAAAATCTCCCAATATTTTCTGCGACTTATTCTGCCACAATCTTTTGTAAGTTATCCATGATTTTCTCAGGATATTGGGATAGCGCAGATAATTCTTCTTAAGAAAATCAACTGTCAGAGGATCCGAAGGATAGCCAGAGCCGAAATCAATTCCAATTTCATTCTTAATTCTCTCAATCTCGCTGTCTCTAGTAACTTTGGCAATTATTGAAGCAGCAGAAACAACAGGATAGTTCAAATCAGCCTTATGCTCTATAACAAACTCCATCTCCCGATTAAGCACATGCTCTCGAAGAAAATTTTTGTACGCAAGAATATTTGTACTTGGACTATCCACTATTACTTTAGCTGGATTCAAAGAATTAATTATGATTGCAGACTTAATTCCTTCGAGCCAGTTCAGATTAAGATTATTATGCCCCTCGACAGCAGCATCAATCTCCTCAGGATAAATAACAATCACCTTATAATCTTTTGATATGTCAAGGATTTTAGAATAAAGTTCATTACGCTGATTTCTCGAGAGAAGTTTAGAATCCTTGACTTTGATAGCTTTTAGTTTGTCCTCATCAAGAGAATTAATCGCAATTCCTGCTATGACAAGAGGGCCGATTATTGAGCCTCTTCCGGCTTCGTCAATTCCACACACAAGTGCCATAAAAAATTGTTGGATGTTAAATTATAAAAGGGTTGTTGTTTTAGGAAAGAGAATCAAACTCTTTTAATTAATGTCATTTTATTAAATCAAAGTAGCCCCGGGCAGATTCGAACTGCCGTCTCAGCCTTTCTTCAAAAATCCAAAGGGCCGAATGATTGACCGCTACACTACGGGGCTGTAAGTATAATGAAAATTAGATTTCTATTTTAAGGTTTCCTAATTAATGATAATAATCATTTCAATCTGTTCACGATTCAATTCCCAACATCTCCAACTACAACATTCGAGTTGGTATTTTCAGTTGATGTATAATTCCACATAATACTTCCATTAGCGCCATAAAATGCAATAATCTTATTGTCCCAGCCGGCAGTTATTACATCAGAAACACCGTCGAGGTTAACATCATAAACTGCCATTGAAACAATCTCATCGCTTCTCTGAGATGAAACATACATAGTTGTTCCATTGTTTCCATAAACAGCAACGTAACGATTATTATTCCAATCTCCATAAATCACGTCGAAGAAACCGTCATTGTTCAAGTCAGCAGATTCAAGAGCATAAGCATTGTCCCAGTTTGCATTATACTGCCACATTAGACTTCCATTCTTTCCGTTAAATGCATAAACATAATTCTGCCAGTCTGCCATTACAGCAACATCAGCAATATTGTCATGATTAAAATCACCGACGGCAATTGAATCCGCATCAGATCCAATATCAGAAGACATCCAAAGCTCTTTGCCATTCGAGCCGTTAATGAGATAAACACGGTCATAACTTGTTCCGACAAAAATATCATCAAAGCCATCAGCATTAGTATCATTAGTCAATAATCTCGAAGAGCTTTTTGCGCTGTTTGACATTGAAAGAGCCCAGATTGTATTGCCGTTAGTTCCTGAATAAGCATAAATTTCCTTGTTGCCAATATTTGTAATAGCTATATCATTGGCAGAATCATTATTGAATTTTCCAATTACAATTGAATCAATATTGCTCCTCGGAAAATCTGAAGAAAGCCAAATCTCGCTTCCAGTTGAGCCGTTGATTGCATAAAATTTTTTCTTCTTACCGCCGAGATAAATCTTTCCATTGTCAACAATAATATTCGACTTTAATTTATCTCCGCTTACAGAAAGAGTGTGCGACCATATCACTGTTCCATTCTGCCCGTAAAGAGCATAAATTTTGTTGGCATCAATTTTCCCAGCAACAACATCAGCAATACCGTCGAGATTTACATCGCCTACTGCAACCTTGTCTGCATAAAATGAAAGCTGTGAAGAATTCCATTTAATTATGCCGTTGTTTCCTCTCAATGCAAGAACTCTCTGCGACCATTCCAAATCTGCATAAACAACCTCAGGATAATTTGTTTCTGAAATTGTAGATACTGCGCCATCACATTCCTCTCCTGCGTCAGTTATATTATTTCCGCAGACATAGCTTGCGGCATTGCTTGAGAGAATCACAACCCCATTATTCGTGCTGAGATAAACCCATGAATTTCCGCTTGTCAAGGGCATTTCTCCCTGAAGAGGGAAATCAAGTTTCCTGTAAACTTCCCTCACATTTCCGCCTGAAATAAATTTAATGTTTACAATATTGTTTGAAACATTTGCAGAAATCAGATTCTCTGGCAAAGTTACAAATACGGCTTTCTTAGAGCCAGAACCCTGAAGATAAACCTGCTCAGCAGCAAGAGAAATTTCATCAACTGCGCTCTTTGCCTTTGCTGTTTCAAACCTTCCGGATGCAGAATCAAAGACATTGCTGCTGATAGAGATAATTATAATTAGGATTCCGACAATTACAGTAAGCAGTATAATCATCTCGACAGCAGTTTGGGATTTTTTTGAAAGTTTCATAATATCAACTTCCTCACATTTAATAGTATATATTTTTTGTCTTGTTAATGACACACAGCATTCCACTTTAACAACCCATCATAGATGAGTGGAATGCTGTTGTTTTAAATACTCTTAATGAGTTCTGCTGTATTATGAAGTGCGCAATATGCAACAGTAAAATTGAGGAAATCTGGCTTGGCAAGATTAAGGGAACTTATATCAAGAAAGATAAGAAGAAATATACTGTGTGCAGGGAGTGCCAGACGAAGTTTAAAACTAAGGAAGAGATCCTTGAGAAACTGTAAGCTGCATTAATTATCAGCTTATTTGTCTCTGTAATAGTGTTCTATTTCATGCTCTATTTTTTGGAATGCCTTATGCAGTGCAGGGTGAAACTTCCATTCATTCGATGAGGATTCAAATGTTTTTGCCGTTGAGATTGTTTTGACTGTTATTTCGTATTCTTTTCTTTTTCCAGTTGGAGAATGAAGTTTTATATGGACTGATAATGATGTTTTGTTTTTTAATGTCAGCTCGATTTTTTCTCGGTATTCTTCTGCGAGCTTGTTTAGAATGTCTTTTTCTTCCAATGTCAGGTTTTCTATGCCGATTACTTTTATTTTTTCCATGAAAAACCAATAGCATTCAGGGTTTTATATATTTTTTCTTTATTTTTTTCATATAATTTTAAATAATCTTCTTTCTAACCTCTCAAATCATGAGACAAATATATCTCGACAATGCAGCAACAACCCCTTTGGATAAGAATGTTTTAGAGGCAATGCTGCCCTTTTTGAAGGAGTCTTTCGGGAATGCCTCTTCTCTGCATAGATTGGGAATTGAGGCGAGGAATACAATTGAAAAAAGCCGAGAAATAATCGCAAAAAAAATCAATGCAGAGCCAGAAGAGATAATCTTCACTTCCGGTGGCACTGAATCAGATAATCTTGCTATAAAAGGAATTGCACGAGAATACTCATTCAAGGGAAAGCACATAATTGCATCAAAGGTTGAGCATCCTGCTGTCCTTGAATCCTGCAAGTTTCTCGAGGAGGAGGAATTTGAAATTACTTATCTCGATGTTGATAAAGAAGGGCTTGTTGATTTTGAGCAGTTGAGGAAATCTATCCGAAAGGATACAATTCTTGTTTCGATAATGCAAGCGAATAATGAGATTGGTACAATACAGGATATTGGGAAAATTGGGAAGCTGTGCAAGTCGAGGGATGTGTTTTTTCATTCTGATTGTGTGCAGTCTTTTGCAAAGGTTCTGATTGATGTGAAAAAGATGAATGTTTCTCTTGCGAGTTTGAGCAGCCATAAGATTCATGGGCCGAAAGGCGTCGGCGCTTTGTTTGTGAGCAAAGAACTCCGTCTAATAAAAATTCTTCACGGCGGAAGGCAGGAGTTTGATTATCGTGCAGGAACAGAGAATGTTGCGGGGATTGTAGGATTTGCAAAAGCAGTTGAGCTGATGGACTATGAAGACTCTGAAAGAATGATGAAAGTCAGGGATTTGTTGATGAGAAGAATTCTCGACGAGATTCCAGATTCTTTTCTTAATGGTCCAAGAGGAAATAATCGGCTCTGCAATAACCTGAATTTTTCTTTCAAGTATGTTTCTGGCGAGGCATTGATGATGGATCTTGATACGAGAGGAATTCAGGTTTCTACCGGTTCAGCATGCAGTTTGCAGAGCAAGGAGCCGAGCCATGTTTTGACTGCAATTGGATTGAAGGATGATTTGGCGAGGAGTTCTATAAGGATGACTTTGAATAAATATTTGATTTCTAACGATT
>ORJL010072780.1_pt1 | contig 56175 bp, 51 predicted proteins | sample 1779941 | NCBI WGS metagenome assembly ORJL01 (sample SAMEA104232317, study PRJEB22302) | groundwater metagenome | biome: forest; feature: aquifer; material: groundwater | place: USA | collected 2011-08-07 | depth 5.8 m | reverse complement strand
CCCTGGCGGCCACCGCGCAACCACCCGTGGCGGCGGCAGAACAACGCGATGGTCGCCGAGGCGCGGGCCAAACAGCAGCACTCACCCGGGGGACATTTCTAATGGCGGAAGAGTGCGGACATTTCTAATGGCGTTTGACATCGGGCGGCGGGGGGCATTGAACTGGGGCGTGAGGTGCTTAGGTTTCGTGTTCTGGTACGGGCGCGTAGCTCAGCTGGTTAGAGCGCTGCTTTCACACAGCAGAGGTCCGGGGTTCGAGTCCCTGCGCGCCCATGGAACGATCGTCAAACGGGGTCCCCAATGGGACCCCGTTCGAAATATCGGTAGCTACGCGGCGCTACGTCACGATTGCCCGCCCCTCGATATTCTCTCGACGAGCTAGTTCGACGTCGCTGTCAACCATAGACTCCACAAGTTGTGTGAAACTGGTGCGGGGCGCCCACCCAAGAACTCTTCGCGCCTTGGCCGGGTCGCCTTGCAGGAAGTCAACCTCGGACGGCCGAAGATACCGTGGATCGGTCCGCACAAATTCTGTCCAGTCGAGCTTGACTCGACCGAATGCTGCATCAAGAAAGTCCCGGACCGAATGAGCCGTACCAGTGGCCACCACGAAGTCGTCGGGCTGCTCTTGTTGGAGCATCAGCCACATCGCCTCGACGTAGTCCCCCGCGAAACCCCAATCGCGCTTCGCATCGAGATTGCCGAGCGTCAAGGTCTGTTGGGTGCCTGCGACGATGCGTCCAACTGCTCGAGTGATCTTCCGTGTCACGAAAGTCTCGCCTCGTCGCGGCGATTCGTGATTGAACAGGATGCCATTAGCAACAAAAAGCCCGTAAGACTCACGGTAATTCACTGCGAACCAGTGACTCGCAACCTTTGAGACCGCGTAGGGGCTACGTGGGTGAAAGAGGGTTGTCTCTGACTGCGGTGGAGCAGTTGATCCGAACATCTCTGAAGAGCCAGCGTTGTACAATCGGATCTTCTTGCCCGATCTCGATTGATGATCCCGCACTGCTTCAAGTAAACGAACTGCCCCAAGCGCAATTGCATCAGCAGTGTACTCAGGCTCGTCAAACGAAACGCGCACGTGCGACTGTGCTGCGAGGTGATACACCTCATCCGGATCCACGACTCCGAGCAGTGTTCTCAGCCGAGATCCCTCGAGCATGTCCCCGTGGTGTAAGCCGAACCTCTCGTGAAGATCGGGCCGGGCGAGCAGGTGATCGAGCCGGCTGGTGTTAAAAGTGGACGCTCGTCGCACCACACCGTGAACTTCGTATCCCTTTTCGAGCAAGAACTCCGCAAGGTATGACCCATCCTGACCCGTCACACCGGTGATTAACGCACGCTTCACGTCGAGATAGCCGTAAGAGAGAAGTTAACGAGGCGACTTCGAACGATCGGAGCCGAACAGTGCAAAGAAGGCAGTGAACCAAACGAACCACAGGGGGGGAGGAACAACGAAAGGTAAGCTCAGCTGGCTAGAGCGCGGCTTTCACACAGCAGAGGTCCGGGGTTCCAGTCCCTAGAGCGCCCATGGAGCGACGAGGGCGGTGCCGACCTGGCGCCGCCTCCTTTCTCGTGCTGACGGTGCGCTGCAGAATCGCTGAACGGTACTTACACGGAGAGGCTGCCGGTGACAGCGCAGGGTACTATACCCCACCGCCGATCAATCTTCACTCGCACCTGGTCCCGGTTGTGGATGGTGAACGGGTACGCGCCCTGATGCGTGTGGGGTCTGTGGATCTGCTCGCGGGCGACAATCACGGCGACGAGCGCTCGCTGGGCGATACCTACTGTCATCTAGTGGCCGCCCGACAGTCGGCTGCCGCCGCGCAGCTGTGCTCATCGGCTGCACAGGCGCTGCTCAACGGAACAGCACGCCCCTCGCCGATTAGCGTGGAGTAGTAACGACATTACGGCAGGAGGGCTTCGGTTGCAGGCGCAGGCGGATCGGTGAGACGATTCATCACAAAGTAGAAGCCTGCCAAAAGCAGCACCGCGATACCGACCCGCACCGCCAGTTGCCAGCCGACGGTCAGCGCGCGCCTGGCCAGACGGCGGAAGGTCCTGCCTTTGGAAAACCTGAAGCCCTTCCGAACGCAGTCGCCGCACACATACTCACCGTACCTGTTGCGACGATACTCCTTGTGCGCCACTTGCTTGCCACAGCCGGAGCAGTTTCGCGATCGGGGTGTTTCAGGCATGAGCAACTCCAGCCGCATGATGTTCGGCGTACGGGAACGCCGCCCGCCCAAAATGTGTTAATCCCGAGAGCGGGCACCAGCCCTCGCGCTTATTGGCGCGGGAGTTTAGTTTTCACTTATTCAGTTCCCCCCGGCACAAGGCGGCGAAGTTGCCGCGCAAGAGGATCATGCGAGAGCGAGCGTATCGAACTATCGGCGCACTGGCGCTGGTGGGCATCTGGGCGACGATTCCAGTGGGCAGGATACTGGGCGGTTCGGACGGTCTGGTTTGGTTCCTGACGGCGCTGGGCGTGCTCGCCGGCGCTTCGATTGGCTGGCTGGCGCAGTACATGCTGCGCCGCCCGATGACGCGAGAGATGCTCACAGGCCCCGGTTGGGCCGTTGGCGCGCTGCTCTTTGCGGGGCTGTTTCGCGACTCGTTCACTGGCCCGAGCGCCGTGGCGCACGTCGCCCTGATTATCGCGTACTCCGCCTCACCAGCATGGGGAGCGCGGCTCCTGCTCGCTCCGGCACGAGACGAGATGGAGGCGAGCAAGGAGTCACGAGGCCTGCTGGTGGACATCAGGCTCATCTCACACGCCGGCAAGGAAGTGGCGCCGCGGCCCGTGGGGCAGCGCACGACGCCCATTTCTCCCCGGCTCCTCCCGCGCGCGACGTTTGAGCACACCACCACGACGCCGAAGTCCAAAGATCAGAAAGCGAGCTGAGCCGTCAGGCGTCCTTGGCCGCCTCGTTATCATCGAAGTATCCGGACTTGGCGCCGTAGCCATACGCGTAGCCGTAGCCGTAGCCGTAGCCGCCGTAGGCGTAACCGTGGCGCACATCGAAGTCATTGAGCACGGTACCGAGTAGCGTGGCGCGAATGCCCCGCAACTGATCCGCTGCGTAGGCCAGTCCCATGCGGTCTGTCATGTCGGCGCGGGCGATTAAGACAACGCCGTCGGCCTTGGTACCGAGAATTCCGGCGTCGGTGACGAGATTCAGCGGCGGCGCATCGAAGAGGACAATGTCGAAGTTCTCCTTTACGTCCTCGATGAACCGATCCATGCGCGTCGCGCTAAACAGCTCCGACGGATTGGGTGGCAATGGGCCGGTGGGAATAAAGAAGATTGAGCTCGCGTCCTTCATTTCGATCTTCACCACGCACTGCTCGAGCGTGGCATCGCCGATGAGGATGGAAGACAGCCCCGGCGTACGCGACGTGTTGTTGAAGAACTGGTGCAATGTGCCTCGGCGCAGGTCGCCGTCCACGAGCAGTACTCGTCTGCCCTGCTGAGCAAGAACCACCGCGAGGTTCGCTGCCGTGGTGGACTTGCCGTCGCCTGGGAAGGGGCTTGTGAAGACGATGCAGGTGGGCGGGTTGTCGGGATGGGTGAAGGCGAGGTTGGTGCGGAGCGTACGGTACGCCTCCATGACCGCACTCCGGCTACCGAGGTCACCCACCGTTCGCACCGCCACGGTTGCACCGCTGGCGGCTGCCCTGAGAAGTCTCGGGAACCGGGCGAGATAGCGATGCATCCCCTTCTCGATACGGCGGGCCCCGATGTGAGGAATGAGGCCAATACTCTCGGCGCCAGTGAGACCCCGCATTTCGTCCCGGGTGTGAACCGACTTGTCCAGCGATTCCATTGCGAGGGCGAGGCCCGCTCCCATGGTCAGGCCCACCAGCAGGCCGAGCAGCAGCGACAACCGCATTCGCGGCTTCACCGGGACGCTCGGCAACAGGGCCGTGTCGACAATTCGTACTCGCGGATCCTCGATGGCCTGCGCAATCTCCGCTTCCTTCAGACGCGTCTGGAGCATGGTGAACAGCGAACTCAGCACCTCCGTCTCACGCTGAAGCCTCGCGAACTCCATCTCCTTCGCCGGTACAAGCTTCACCTGCGACCGGAACCTCGCCATAGAACTGTCCATCACAGCGACCTGACTCGTGAGTCCCTGGACATACGTGGCGGTAATGGCGCGCAGTTGTTCCTCGAGTGCCCGTATCCGCCCGGTCAGCGCCACCACGTCGGCTGCGCTAGCAGTTCGTGTTTGGCGCAGCACCGCACGTTCATTTTCCAAAGTATTGAGTGACGCGAGGAACGTCGCCGCTGGCGAGCCAAGTAGGGTGGGAAACGCCACCAGCCGGCGGTACGGCGACACCGCGTCTTCTGCGCCGGTACTCTGTGATCGAGCCGCGTCGTCGAGAAGTTTCGTTAACGCACCTCGTTCGCCATCCTTGGCGTCACGCTCGGCGCCCAGTCGGGCGAGTTCGGCTACCTGCGATTTGGCTTCCGTTCCAAGATCCACCGTCTGGGCGGTTTCGCGGAATCTCCTCAGACGCTCCTCCGAGGTCGTCAGCTGCACCTCCAAGAGCTGCAACTGCGCTCGAAGAAACTCCACTGTGCTGCGAGCTTCAGTCTTGATCCCCATGTTGCGAAACTCGAGAAAGGCCGAGGCTAGCGCATTGGGCAAGTCGCGGGCGAGCGCGGGGTCGGAGTTCTGAAACGCCACGGACACGATGTTGGCATCTCGCTGCACCCTCGAAACGCTAAGCCCCCGACGCACCTGCGACGCCGCAGACGAAGCACTCAAAACATCAACGAAAAAGTCACGAAGGGTCGTCGCTCCTGCTGATATCCGGAATCGGACACCACCTAGGTTAATCGTATCCCCGACGCTGCCACGATGCACCGTTGGCGCTGCTGATGAGTTGCCTGCTGAGGTTCGAGCGAATGTAAGGACGCCAGCGGCATCACGCCGAACCCTCCACGATGAACTTGGAGCAAGCGGTGAAATGACCACGTGCTCGGCAAACGACGCGACGGGGATTGTTCGTGGCGCCGACACAAAGAAAGGTCGAGCCAAAACCTGATAAGGAGTGTGAGCGCTCAATTGCATACCCAGCCGTTCGACGACCGCTTCGGCAAGACGTCTGCTGCGCAACACTTCCATCTCCGTGAAGATCTCCTGTGCGCTACCGGAGCCAAGTGTCTGCAGCACATCAAGCACGGGCACGCCGCCATTTCTGGCGTCAATGCGCACTGTGGCGTTGCTTTGATACACCGGCACCGTAAGAGCCGCAAAAAAACCGGCGGCGAATGTAGCCAAGAGCGCCACGACAGAAATGAGCCAACGGCGTCTCGCAAAGATCGCCCAGAGCCTGCTAATGCTGACATCATCGTCGTCCGGCGCGAGTTGCGACGGCGATGCAATGACTGAACCGGGCAACTGCCTGAAGTTGTTCATCGACGGTACACCAGGAGGGCGATCACGAGTGAGGTGACAGGGCCCGCAAGTGTGCCCGCATTACGGCTCAGCCAGCTTGATTCGGGCACCATAAGTTGGTCGCCTGGCTGAAGATCGAGATCGGCCAGCAATCTAGCCGGCCGCACATCGGTGTCCAGCACTCTCCCATCGCGAAGCCACTTCACGCGCCAACGATCTCGCAGCAGGGTCGAGCCACCCGCCAGTGATACCAAATCACCAACGGTCATGGTTGCGTCGGCAGGATAGAGGCCGGGCGTGCGCACCGCGCCCACAACCGCAACGCGTCGCAGGAAGAACAGCTGCAGCGAGAGGTCCTGAATACTGGCGGCAAGGGCCTTTCGAATGCGTTCGCGCACTACGTCGCGTCGCACGCCCGCAACTTCGATCTCGCCGAGGAATGGCAGCGACACACGGCCGCGTTCGTCCACCACGTACTCTCCCGTAATGCTCTGCTCGCGCCAAACACTGAGCTTGATAATGTCGCCTGGGCGCAACACCTCGATCGCACGGTCGCTTGCAGGTGCCTGCCCGGTCGCGCCGACAGGAACCAGCAGGGCAATGAGTACAGCGAGAAACAGAACCACTCTAGGCTTCGTCACGTGTTCGCTCTCCAGAACTTCTCGACGTTCGGCGGAAGATATACGACTGGGCGGTCTCATCGTTAGTACCCTCTAAGGTGCGGCGCTTCGTCCAGCCGCCTGGGCACGGGGTTGCGGATGCTGGGATCGCTGGCAAGGGGATACCGCGGATCGCGCGCGCCACCGGCCTCGGTGGCTGACTTGCTCCTATCTGACCACTGCATAGTAGAGCCGCCCGTACCCCTCTCGCATCGCCAACTCGGTCTGTGCCAGCGCGCCCGCGTTCGGCAGAAGGTCAAGGAGGGACAGCGTTCCGCCAGCTGACACCTTGAAGTCCACCGGAAACGGAATCACGATCAGTCCGGTACGTGCGAAGAGCAACCGGGCACGTGGCATATGAAAGGCCGAAGTGACGAGCAACACGCGCGAGGATCCACTCCCCAGCAAGGGCCCTGAAACGCGCCCCCGCAGCAATGTCGCGACTGCCTGTGCTTCTTCGGCCGTGTTCACCACACGCGACGTTTGCGCGACGTGTCCATCTGGGACGCCCATTCGCACGGCCAAACCAGCTAGCACCTCGCCTTCGAGCGGCGCACGCGATCGCCTCGAGGTGGCCCCCCCAGTAAAGACCAACAGCGGGGCCTTCTTCGCCTGGTACAGGTCCACTCCGGCGAAGAAGCGATCGGCGACGTTCCACTCACTCACTGTAGCCTTTCCCGGAGCAAGAACGCGGCCTTCGCTCAGCACGACAATGGCGTCGGCGGCAGCAGCATCGGCGACTACGCCACGTTCCGCCCACCCCTCTGCCGTTCGAATAGCATACCGGCTGACCAACGGAGTGCTGCTTAGCCAAAGAACCGCTAATCCACTCCAGATGAGCGATCGACGCCGCATCCGGAGTCCGATCACGACGAGCAGAATGCTCATGCCGGTCGGGAGGACGAACAGGGGAAGAAACCGATGAAGATAGATCACGCTGTCTTCGACCTCCTCGTCGTCTTCAGAACTGCCGTTTCTCGTCGACGTGCGTCAGCAATTGGCACTCAGACACCCAAAATGCGCACGCAACGCCGCTGGCTCGTCCAACATTGTATGTACGCCGTTCGCCGCAAACGGCGACCACTTATCCGTCGCCTCAACAACCCGCAGGCGCAGCGGGATCGTACGCCTCGCTACCAACCTACTCGCCTGTGCGCCAAGGTCCGGATGCAAGAACCGCCCAAGCTAGCTCCGGAGCAGTTGCGACACCAGATTGGACACTCGCGGACCTGTTCGGTCATGACGACGATGTGTGCGGGTACGCGCTGGCTACAGCAATTACACCGCTTTCCTCGCACCCCGGCCCTAACTCTTCATCCGAACGATCTGAAACGCCTCACCAAAGGCAAATCCAGCCTGAGTTCCGCGGAATCGACCCAACGCCTCGACCGCTTCGACGGATCGTGAGCCCGGAAACGCCGGGATCTGCGACTCGTAGCAGCGCAGCGCCCGCAGCTTCCTGTTTGCGAATTCCGAAATGTCCACGACCCAATTCGGCACGAAGTTGGGTTCGATGTGTGGAGCATTCCAGTGCGTCTCCGACAGCGTTTCGTACGCGGCCACGAGTTCGATGTCTAATCCTGACGCTACCGGCCGGGTCGCGACCATGACGCTCTCGAAGACGACTCGATGATCAACGTGCCGGTCGGGAAAGGCGCACAGGACAACGTGCGGTTTCGCGTCTCGCACCACGGCGTTGATCCTCTCGTTCAGCACGTGCACTGGCTCATTGCCGACCATCGTCGCTGGAATCTTCAAGAACGAGTAGCGGGTGACGCCAAGAATCTCAAACGCCGCCAATGCTTCCCTAACCGTCTGGTCGTACACGTGCGCGGGATATAGCGGAGGCAGATGGCCCGACACTATCAGCACCGTGACCTCATGCCCTTGCGTGATCCACTTCGCGGTCGAGCCCCCGACGCCGAGCGTTTCATCGTCCGGATGTGGTGCAACGATTAGGATTCGCTTACTTATCATGGAGTCAAACAACGCGCGGCTCCGGCATGGGAACGATGAAACGCCCTCCTAGGTCTGCATACCGCTGGTGCGTCCGCATGATCGACGCTGCGAAGTTCCACGCCAGAATAAGTGCGTAGTCGGGACGACGGCGATAGAGTTCATCCGTCGCCACTACGGGGATATGCGAGAGCGGCAAGTACCTACCATGCTTGAGGGGATTGTCTTCGACCACGAAGTCGATCGAGTCCGCGCCAATGCCGAAATGCGAAAGCAGAGTTACGGCCTTCGTGGGCGCTCCATACGCACAGATCGTCATTCCTTTCGACTTGAGCGAGCCCAGAAGCGCCCGCAAGCGCTCTCCCAACTTCGCGATCCGGTCGCCGAACGCCGTAAGCGTGTCCGCCTGGTCGAGTCCGCACATCGTCTCCAGAGCAACGAGCTCCTTGGCGCTGCCGTCAGCGACGTGCGGTCCTCCCGCTTTCTGCGCGATCACACGAATAGAGCCCCCCTGTGGGTTGATGCGCTGCACGGCGAGCAACTCCAATCCCGTTCGTGCGAACAACTGTGAGAAGGGCGCCACGGTGTGGTAGTCCAGGTGCTCGTGATAAATCGTATCGAAGAACAGATTGCTGAATACGTCGAGAAAGTACCCCACCTCGAGCACGAACACGCCATCGTCGCACAGCCAATCCGCCACCCCACGCATGACGTCATCGAGGTGGTCGATGTGCGCGCAGGCGTTGTGCGACGTGATAAGCGCTGCGGGCCCGTACCGATTCCGAAGGTCCGCCGCCACGGCTTGGGAGAAGAACGCCCCGATAGTCTCGATCCCCGAAGCGGTCGCCACCTTTGCGATCTCCGTTGCCGGGTCGACCCCGATGACCTTCAATCCATGCCGCTGGAAGAATCGCAGGCAGGTTCCATCGTTGGAGCCGATGTCCGCAACGAGCGCGCCGGACCGCAGCCCAAACCGAGCCACTATATCGGCGGCGTAGGTCCGGAGATGATCGCCGAAAACGGATGACGTTCCCGTAACATACAGGTAGTCCTTCTGATACAATATCCTCGGATCGACAACGTGCCCCAACTGTACGTGGTGACAGGCTTTGCAGAACATCAACTCGAGCGGATAGCACGACTCCGGTTCCGTCAGTTCATGTCCAGTTAGCAAGCGGTTCCCGGGCGGCGTCGAGGTAAGAGTCATCACCTGCTCCAGCGTCGTGCCCTCGCACATTCGACAACGCGTTCTCCGATAACAATCACCAATCATTGCATTGCGACCGACGCAGGATCAACGAGCATCACGCGCTTCACGTCCGCCTCATAACTATCCTGATCGCGAGGGTTACGGCTCACGACGATCAGGTCGGTGTCTTCGAGAAACACCGTGGCATGATCTTCCATCGGCGGCGTGAAGATCATCTCGCCTGTCGTCAGCCGGACAACCTCCGGCTCGACTTCACTTCCCGTGGCACGAAAGTAGTAATCGAATGCTCCTCGCAGCACGTACATGTAGTGCCAATCAGTCACATGATAGTGGTTCGATCGCACAGTTCCTTTCCTAGACGAGATCAGAGACACGTTCTTCATCGGAAAGTTGACGATCGACTGAATCGCACCGCGCTCATCGACATGCGCCTCGGTCAATGCGACCTTGCCTGACGAAGGCCACATCGACGGATCATCCAATTGAACATTCTTCCACCTATCCATCAGCCCCTCCTCCACGTTGTGATCCATTCCTGATGCTGTCGATGAGCCTCGCACGCCGTGCGATCACTCGACGTTCGGACTCTGCCATTTCTTGATCAGTGACGAAACCGCGAAAAGCCTCGCACATGTTGACGAATGCGTTCGCGACCTGGCCTTCGCGAAGACACTCGCGCCCGTGGCGGTCGAGGAAGCGGTAGCGCGGCACATGATCGCTCGGCTTCGAAAACACACGCTCTGTCGATATCGACCCTTCGGTTCCCCAGAGGTCGATGTCGCTGCGGTATGCGGCGTCGGTCCGCCACTCGAGCACCGCCGTGACACCGCCTGGGCATCGCAGCACAGCGAGTCCCGACGTGTCAACTCGAGAACCAGGCACCGTACTGATTTCCGAGAAGAGGACCTCGGTTGCGCCTTGCGGAAACAACGCTGTGAGTGCGGACACCGGATACGAACCGACGTCTAGCAGCGCGCTGCCTCCGAGGTCCGGATCCGTTCGAAAGCTCGGTCGATCAAGCGGCGGAATCCCGAATCGGCACGAAATCGTGTGAACGCGACCAAGGGCACCGGACTTCCAGGCATCGAGTAGGTATTCGAATTGCGGATGATACAGGTACATGAGGCCTTCCGTGAGCGTCACACCGCGCTCAATCGACTTCTCTATCAACGCCCGCGTCTGTTCGCGACTTCCTGTTGCCGGCTTCTCGCACCACAGGTGCTTGCCGGCCGAGAGCGCTGCCATTCCATCGCGAGCGTGCAGCCCGGTCGGAGTCGCGAGGAACACCACGTCGACCGACGGGTCCGACAACATCTGCTCGGATGTCTGCCACTTAACACAGCCATATCGCTCGCACGCCCACGCAACGATCTGCGCATTTCGCGAGAACACGCCGAAGAGACGCACACCCCTCGCTGCGTCCAGTGCGGGAAGGATGTTCTTGATTGCGTGCGGTCCGAGACCCCACACAACGACGTTGAGATCCTTCATTTCGCCTTAGGTGTCGATCCCGCGGGTTGCCAGTGGTCGATGGTCATTTGCCGTGATCGCGCAATCGTCAGTTTCCCCGCTGGCGCATCCTTCGTGATCGCCGAACCTGCGCCAATCGTCGCATTTGCGCCGACACTCACGGGCGCGACAAGCATTGTCCCTGAGCCGATGTAGGCCCCATCGCCGATCGTCGTCGGGGCAACACCCGACCCCGTGTGATTGCACGTCACCGTCGCGGCGCCGACGGTTACGCCAGTTCCAAGCGTCGCATCACCGACGAAGGCAAGGTGATTGATGCGCGAACCGTCCCCGATTCGCGAACTTTTGATTTCGACGAAGTTTCCGATCTGGACCGTATCACCGATGACCGCTCCGTGCCGCACGCGCCCAAACGGGCCCACGAACGAATTCGCGCCAATGACCGCGCCTTCCACGATCGAGAACGGCTTGATGACCGTCGCGGAACCAATCGTCGAATCGCTGACTATCGAGTGCGCGCCGATACGGACACCATCGCCAAGCAAGACCGTGCCCTCCACGATTACGTCACGGTCGATCTCAACACCCGCACCGCACTGCAACTCGCCGCGGATGGCTATCGTATTCGGATCACGAATGCGCACTCCCTGCGCCATCGCATCGGTAGCGCGCGCATATAGGACATAACGCTCGACGTTCGCTACATCCAAGAACGACTTGACCCGCGTAGCTGGCGCGGACGCGTCCAGCCCGCCACCGTCGACGACGTCATGTCGAGGGAGCTCGGCAACCAGCTGCCCCGCGCCTTGACAGAGTTCGGCTGCACTCATCGAGCGCGATGCCTGCCCGGCGATAGCGGCGGGGATGCAGACTGCGATCGTGTCGGCTCCGTCGTTCAGGGTTATCCGTAAGGCAGAGTCCCTCGAAGACAGCGCCGCGAAGAGGCGTTGGAAAGCGCGCTTCGATAACCAGACATCGGCGTCAATCACCCACACGGCGGCGGAAGGTTCGCCGCTCACTTGAAGGAGCGTCGCCAGATCGCATTCGGCCGCACACGTCAGCGACAAGTCGACGAAGCCCATGGCGCGACAGTTCGCCTCAACATGAGCCTCCAACGAGGCCCCCGCGAGGTCGAGATCAAGCAACCGACGGTCGGCGGCGTCAATGCCGCTCCGCAACAGGATCATGGCCGGATCTCGTTCAGAGTGAAGCTCGCCGCCTGAAGGTCAAGCGCTCGAGAAACGCGGACCGAATCTTAGCGTCCAGGCCACACCGGGCGCGACGGCAAGAGCGGCCGCGATCGGTGCGTACCTCGGGCTCATGCTCGACCACACGGCGAGCGGAAACGCCCAGAAAACATGATACGCGACGACGCCATATGTTACCTTCGCATGTGAATTGAGAATTCTCGCCAGGTTCTGGTAGGCGTGACTGCGGTGCACGCCATACCATCGCTTTACTAGTGCGATCCGGCATACAGTCGTCGTCGTCGTATCAGCAATGAAGTAACTCAGCAGTGCAATCCAAGTCCACGCGCTAAGCTGTCGCGAAAATACCGTTGTGAGAATGAGCACCGCAAAACTGTAGCCGAGGAAGATGCTGCCAGCATCGCCCATGAAGATCTTGGCTGGTGGCAAGTTGAGAAGCAGAAACCCGAAGCTCGACGCGCCGAGCAGGACAAACACCACGGATAGACTGCTTCCGGTCTTGGTGAGTGCAAGAATGATCGTCGCTGCCGCACAGATGAAGACGGCGCCGCTAGCCGCCATGCCGTCAACGCCGTCAATGAAGTTATAGAGGTTGATCAACCACAGTGGCACGAAGACCACGGCCGCAATGACAACGACACGAGTCAACGGCTCCAACTTCCCTAACACGTCGCCGTACAGTGGCTCATAGAGTACCAGCAGCATCCCCAGCGACAGCAACAAGTGAATGCCTAGCTTGGTCGTGGCCCGGAGCTCATGGACGTCGTCGACGAAACCAACGGTTGCCGCTGCCACGCCGCCCCCTACCAGGGCCAAACACATCGTCGTGGATAGGCTGCCACCGGCCCAGACAGCAAGCGTAGCGATTGAGAATGTGGCTGCAATGACGACTCCGCCGCCCCGCGGCACAATGTGTTCATGAAGCGTGCGCGTATTCACTTGCGCGATGATGCCGCGCTTCAGCGCCCCGTTTCGGTAGATTAGCGTGCCCACGGTGGTGGCGACGCCGGTTGCCAGCGCCAACGCCACGTGGTTCCCCACTGTGCGCAAAACGTGCTCAGCGAACGCTATCATTGGATGGCGTTCCGATCGACACCCCGCGAATGACGCGCTCGAACACACCGGTGAAACGGTCAACGCCGACCGACAGCGCCAGGGTCGACTCGTAGTACGACTTTCCACGCTCTCCCATGGCGGCCAGTTCACCAGGCGACATCGCCGCCAACGTCATCGCGGCCTCAGCAATCGACGTTGCGTCCTCCGGAGTCGCCTCGACTCCACAGTGTGCCTGACGTACCAACTCCGCTGCGTTGCCCGGCGCAGCCATCAGGATGGGTTTGCCAATCGCCATATACGCCTGCGTCTTCCCGGGGATCGTGATCGCAAACAACGGATCGTCCTTCAGGTGGACAAGAAGCGCATCTGCCTGGCGCAAGAACACGCCGACCTCGTTCATTGGCACTCGCGGTAGAAACTCCACATTCTGCAGCCCGTCCTTCTGCGCCCGTTCGCGCAATCGCTCTCCCTCCACCCCGCTCCCGATGAACACGAAGTCGATGTTCGGTGCCTTCGTTTGTAGTAGCGCCGCTGCGTCAAGGATCGCGTCGAGCGCCTGGGCGAGCCCCATATTGCCCGCAAACAGGATCCGAAATCGGCCGTTCGCGCGACGCGTCCCTGTCCCGCCTTCGCGACCGCCCGTCAGCGACCGCTCGTCACACCAGTTGAGCACAACGGTCATGCGCTCGAGCGGGACGCCGCGTTCTGCGAGCAAGTCGCGAAACCCTCGCGAGTTCACGACCAAGGCGTCAGCATGCCGGTAGGTCCAGTTTGCGACAGTACCCACTACGGTCAGTAGCGCCGGAGCCCGCATCATGTCGGTCGCCCGAAGGGTATCGGGCCACATATCCTGCACATCGTAGACGAAAGGAATACCGCGGAACCACTTCGCCATCGCGGCGACTATTGCGGTCGTCGGCAGTTGGTACGCGCAGATGACATCCGGTCGTCTCGCGACGAACAGGCAGTACACCATCGCCGAGAAGGCGAAACTCCCGTAGTTGGCGATGCGACGAAGAACCGAGGCATCATGGCTCGGATATAGGGCGAGCCGCGTGACTTCGATTCCTTCAACCTTCTCGCGACGCAGCGGTGACACCTGGTAGCCAGAATAGATCTTGCCGCCGGGATAGTTCGGAAAGCCCGTCACAACTTCGACCTCGAAGCCGCGTGCGACGAGCTCACGTGCGAAGACGAGTCCCTTGAAGGTCGGCTCAGGTTCGAACCACTGCGTCAGCAGCAGAATCCGTTTCTTCATGAATCAGCGCTTCTTCGAGTAAGGGCCGCTCGGCCACGGTAGATGCCCCGCGTGGTCGCGCCAGCACATCCGCGCACCGACGTACGGTCCGCTTGCCGCCCCTTTCCGGCGAACCGCGAACTTTCTCCCGTCGACACCGCACGACCGTGAAAGAGGGGTGAACGCCTTCAACCCCACACGACGCCACAGGCTTCCCGCGGTCGACAAATCATCCTCCGGCCCTCGCCTAGACTTGCTTCGACCAAACAGTGCGATTGACATAATCGACATAACTCAGGACTAGTCGCAGCATCTGCTTCGATACCGCGCCCGCCTCGTAGTCCGCGACTGGTCGCATAACGCGCTTGGTCTTGCTGTGCTGTGCGATAATGACACGCACAGCATCCAGCACCCGCTCCTTCTTCAGCCCGCTCATGATCAGCGTGCCAACATCCATGCCTTCGGGCCGCTCATGCGCGTTGCGAATCGTGACTGCCGGCAGGTTGAGAAGTGATCCTTCCTCTGTGATAGTGCCGCTATCAGAGACGACGCACAACGCCTCCATCTGCAACTTGACATAGTCGCAGAACCCGAAGGGCTTGAGGAACTGGATACGTGGGTTGCGCCCTCCCTCCGCCAACGCGTCCAACCGTGCCCTCGTGCGGGGATGAGTGGAGACGATTACCGGGCAGTCGTACTCTGCCGCCAACGCATCAAGCGTCTCGAGAATGTCCAGTAAACTCTGAGGTGTATCAACGTTCTCCTCCCGGTGGGCACTCACGAGCAGGAAGTTACCCGCCGTCAGTTCCAGGCGCTGCATTGCATCCGACTGCTCAATCTTCGGCATGTAGAAATCCAACACCTCACGCATGTGAGAGCCGGTCTTGATGATGGTCTCGGGACGAATGCCCTCGGCCATCAGGTAGCGCCGGGCGTGCTCCGTCAGCACGAGATTGATATCGCTGAGATGGTCCAACACTTTCCGGTTCAGTTCTTCCGGCACCCGTTGATCGAAGCAGCGATTACCCGCCTCCATGTGAAACACCGGTATCTTGCGTCGCTTGGCCGCGATGACAGCCAGTCCAGAGTTGGTGTCGCCATATAGCATGAGCGCATCGGGCGCTTCCTTTTCCATCACTTCATCGGACTTTTCAATCACCCGTGCGATGGTTTGCACGGCATTCCGGCCCACCGCTTCAAGAAAATAGTCCGGCTTGCGAATGCCAAGATCTTCGAAGAACAGTTGGTTGAGCTCGTAGTCGTAGTTTTGCCCGGTGTGCACCAACACATGATGCGTGTGCAAATCAAACTCGGCGATCACTCGACACATCTTGATCAGTTCTGGTCGCGTCCCAACGATCGTCATGACCTTAAGCATGCAAGTCTTCCCGGATGAGGTTCGATACGGACGATACGCTCACCTGCTCGCCCATCGGTCGATTCGTGCAACAGGTGTGTCCACCCGCGCGCGTCGTCAGATGATCTGCCGTGAGTACATCCGTTCAATCAATTCAGGCCACGCGGGTGCGACGTAACCGGTTGCCGATTCAAAGCGCTTCGTGTTGAGCGATCTATCAAGAACCAATGCGTCGTCCGGCACGATGTCGATGGCCTTGCCATACACTTTCGCAATCATTCTCAACAGATCCGCCTTGACGATTGGCGCCGCGCCCACATGATACAGACCACACAACCCCCGTTGCGGAATCACATAGTCACGAATTACCTCGGCGAAGACCACCGTCGGCAAGCCGGAAAAGACGGCGTGCGTGTAGCCCCGACACTCCCCCTTTTGCGAGAGAAACCAGTCCAGGAGACCGTAGCAACTCTCCAGTTCATGGCCGATCGTCGACGTACGCAACGTGATCGTATGCGCGTAATTGAGCTCGCCCAATGCCTTCGACTTGCCGTACACGTCTCGCGCATCGGTGGGATCTTCTTCGACGTATCCGCCCTTATCGCCAGAAAAGACACAGTCGGTACTTACGTGGATGAGACGGACCCCAGCGAGCTTGCAGAGCGCCGCCAACCGATGCGGCATCAACGTGTTGATCGGGATCGCGATCAGCGGCTGTTCCGCGTGTGGTTTGTGCTTGGTCAATCCCGCACAATTCACCACGACATCCGGTCGCACTTGATCGAGCGTCCGCAACAACACATCTTGACGCAAGACGTCAACATCCGCGCGAATGCGTTCGTTGATGGCCGCCGAGAAGAACCGTTTCACGCGATCATCGCGAATTGTACCGAAGACGTCCCATTCGCGATTCTCACTCAAGACGCGCAGCACCGCATTTCCTATCATGCCGCTCGCGCCAATCACCAGTATTCTCATCGCGGTTCCTCACCAGCAAGTAGCTCTGTTGCAAAGATCCAATCAAGCGGTCGATCACGAAAACACGAATGCGGTGTCACGGGCAATCGACATCCAGAATACGTGACATGAGTGTCGTACACGGTAACGGTGGTGGGTTGTAGATTTGATGACGCAACGGCCGGGCGTTCCACGTTTGCGGTACGCCGGGCCCGGAACGCTCGAAGCCGACCTCGATTCCTGCTAGGAACGAAACAGGGGTCTTCGGCACGCATGGCGTCCCCAACATCAATCCGTTGCGGAAGCCGATTCACGATGTCACCAGCAGGCGCTCAAGTGCCTCGACGATTCGTTCGGCGGCATGACCGTCCCAGCGCTCCGGGATTGCTCCCTTCTTCCACTCGCCGCTCAACAGGCGGGCTAACGCCGGGGCAAGACTCGCGGGGTCCGTGCCGACGAGCGCATTCGTACCGACCGTCACGGTTTCCGGTCGTTCAGTATTATCGCGCAGCGTGATACACGGCACGCCCATAAACGTCGTCTCTTCGGTGATACCGCCAGAATCAGTAATCACGCCTAGCGCGTGCTTGACAAGATAGTTGAATTCCAGATAGCCCTGCGGGTCCACGTAACACAGGCGCGGGATGCGCTCCCCCAACCCTCGGAGGCTCTTGGCCGTTCGAGGATGAACAGGGAACACGACTGGCAGCGCCCCAGCACCTTCGGCGATCGCTTGAAGCATGCCAGCTAGTCGTTGCTCAGCATCGACGTTTGCCGGCCGGTGAAGCGTGACGACGAGGTACCGGCCCGCGACCAGGCCGCAATCATCCCAGAACAAGGGGGGACGCAGTCGCGGTAATTGCGCCACCAACGTGTCGATCATCGTGTTGCCCACGAAGAAGATGCGATTGTTCATCACGCCGGCTCGGCGAAGGTTCGCGTTCGCCGACTCGCTCGTTGTGAAGAACCAGTTGGTGATCGCGTCAGTGACCACTCGATTGATTTCTTCCGGCATCTGCCAATCGCCGGAGCGAATGCCGCCCTCGACGTGCGCCACTGGCACTCCGCACTTTCGCGCGACAATGGCGCACGCCATCGTTGAGGTAACGTCTCCGACGACGAGACAGAGGTCGCTCGGTTCTACGCACAGGACTCTCTCGTAGCGCACCATGATCGTCGCGGCCTGCTCCGCCTGCGTGTCTCCTGTGGCGCCGAGATTGATGTCCGGATGTGGAATCCCGAGTTGATCAAAGAACTCGCCAGACATCGCTCTGTCGTAGTGTTGCCCGGTGTGGATCAAACGAAAGCGCAGCCCACCGCCACGCGCTCTGGCAGCATTCAACGCATGTATGATCGGCGCGATCTTCATGAAGTTCGGACGCGCACCGGCAATGAGATCCACCACCCTCGTGATACTCACAAGCGGGTTACCTTCGCGCTAAGGTATTTCGCACCCCATACGGCATGCACGTATCCTCGGACGAAAGCGGAGAACGGCCGGTTCACCCCTTCACCTGAGCGAGCTGTTGAGGAGTATAGGCAGGATGCCTGCCTCTGGGCCCGAGTCTCTCATGCGAAGCGTGGGTTGCGCGTGACTTGCGACGATCCGCGTTGCACGTCCGTTCCACGAGGACAGGCTCGCTAGGACATCCGACCGAGGCATTCCGAGTTCGCCGGACGGAACAGAACCACCGTGGCTCCTAGACAACTAGTGACTCAACCCTTGAAACAAGACCGCGTATCGGGTCGCCATCGACGACCAGAGGTAATTCTCTACGGTGAATTTCCGAAGACACTCACCCATCACCGCCAGTTGCTCTGGATGACCCAGCAGTTCCACTAGACCGGCCGCAATTCCCTCGACGGTGGCGGGCACCACCCGCCCTCCTCCGATCGACCGTACCTCCTCGAATCCGCATTGGTCCGTGATCAGGACCGGTTTCCCGGCGATGCCCGCCTCAAGCACTACTATTGACATCGCGTCCTTCCGAGAAGGGACGACAACGAGGCGCGAGAGGTGAATGACGCGAGACTTGTCTTCACGGCTAACAAAACCAAGGAAATGTACTCGGTCGGCCACACCGCATGAGGTAGCGATGTTCTTCAGGGCATCCATCATTCCTTCATCATGACCGATGACAACGACGTGGCATTCGGGCACCCGTTGCTCGATCGAACAGAAGGCCTCCAGGAGAAGGTCCGGCCCCTTGATGGGATTCAGGCGTCCCATGAAGAGTACGAACGGGTTCGCGCCAACCCCGATCCGTTGCGCGAACGCATCGTCACCGACGCACGAATAGTCCTCTTCATTGATTCCGTTCGGAATGTGAGCGACCCGCGTCTCCTGCGCGCCGTAGGAACGGAACGCGGGCATCTCCGCCAGCGTGGCGACCACGAAGCGTGTAGCGTTCCGAACCATGTTCGTCCCCACGACGAAGTTGTAGATGCGCTTGAACGCGCCAGATCGGCCAAAGACCGGCAGTGCCCCAAGGGGACTTACTATATACGGTTTCCGACGTATCCGCACGAGAGGATACGTGAGGGCGCTCAGGAGACTCCAGTGGCTCACGAAGTGGACGACATCTGCCTCCATCACGGCGCGGTCAATGCGACCTAGTGAAGGGAGTGGGACGAAGTACCGAGGCAGTAAGCACCGCACCGCAACAACCTGCACGCCCTCGAGCGAAGCAAGCCGGCCTGCCGTCAGCCGATAGTCCGTCGTGAGGACGGTGACATCGTGTCCTGCGCGGGCGAGATGTCGACTTACCTGATATACCCGTTCAGTCGCGCCGCCTCCAGTTTGCTCGTCGAGGTTCACAATCACGTTCAGGATCTTCATACCGCGCTGTTCTCATGGCTGATGAAGATCTTCTCGCGGTACCAGTCGAATGTCGCCTTCACTCCCGATTCGACGTCCCACCGCGCGGGATAGCCGGTCCGCAGAATCGTCTCGCGCATGTCGGGGCAGCGACGAGTCGGAGATCCAGACGTCTCAGGCAGTGCAATGACATGGAGAGGTTTCCCAACCGTCTTCACGATCACGTCGGCCATCTCCCCAATCGACATTTCCGGCGTTTGATTGCCGATATTCAACGCCAGCCCTTCGCACTCGGAGGACTCGGCGACGCGTCGAATTTGCTCCACGGCATCGTCGATGTAGCAGAACGTACGACGGTGAAGAATCGAGGCCACCTCGATTTGCCCCCCAACCGGTGCGTCGTACGCCTTCTTCAACAGTTCCGGCACGACGTGCGACATGCCCATGCGTGGGCCGTACACGTTGTGCGGACGAATGATCGTGAACGGCACCCCCGAGTGTCGACAGAGGGCCTCTCCATAGATCTTCGACAACATGTATGAAGTGCGCGGATGCGCCAGGTCCGTCACGGCGAGCGGCGTGCTCTCCGGTGTCGGTATCGGCAGCTCGAAGTACTGCAGCGTCCCCGCATATACCTCGCTCGTTGACGGAAAGATGAACCGTTTGAGCATCGCGATCTTCCGGCAATGTCCGAGAAGTGCGAACAACATCTTGACATTGTCTGCGAGCACCGCGTACGGCCGGCTGAGTACATTCGCGACGCCAATGATCGCGGCACAGTGATACACGTAGTCGTAATCCAAGCGGAGTTGGCTGTACGCGCTGGCATCAAGCACGTCCATCCTGATCAACCGTACGTTGCGTGCGTTGAGGAGTTCCTGCAACTCCGGATCGACCACACCCCGCGAGAAGTTGTCAACGAGGTCAATGACGTACCCTTCGCGACAGAGCCTCCGCGCGAGATGAAACCCGATGAAGCCGGAGCCCCCGGTAATCAGCGCCGTCTGAGCCATCATTCACCTCGTCCCATACTCGCAACCACACAACCCTGTGCCTTGAGCGCTTGCAGTTGCTCAGGCGTCAGCACTCGATTCGCGTCAAGCACTACCGGCGTACGATCCCTAAGCCACTCTCGGAAGTCAATTGAACGGTACTCGCCGTGTGCCACCGCGAAGACAATCGCATCGATCGCTCGGCCCTCAATAAGTCGAGGAAACTCGCTGACGATCGTGAGGTCTAGCTCCTGCCAGTACCTGACAAGCGGGTCGCTGGGTACCACCTCGGCTCCCCGCTGCACCGCCGCCTCATAGAACGTTTGAGACGGCGAGTAGCGGGTGTCTCCGACATCGGAGCGGTAACTCACACCCATCAGCAAAACGCGTTTGCGCTCGAGTTTCCCTCCGAGGAGCGCTTGCAGTCGGTCCAGTGTCGCCAGCGGCATACGTTGATTGATGGCGGCTGCCGCGAGGGACAGAGGGAACGCTACGTCAGAAATACCAAGGAGATCTCGCGCAGCCAGCGCAGCCAGATATGGATCTTTGGTAAGGCAGTAGCCGCCAACACCGAATCCGGGCTGACGCATGTTCGAGTGAGTCGGCCGCACGCGGATGGCATCAATGACCTCAAACAGGTCCACGCCGGTGCGCTCCGCGAATCGAGCCCATTCATCAATGAAGGCAATGGTCGTCGCTCGATAGCTGTTTTCGAGGACCTTCGCGGTCTCGGACGCGATCGGCGATTTCATTCGCATCAGCGGATAATCGCGCACATTAACTACGTGCGATAAGAACTCGGCACACGCATCGGCGGCGGCCGTGGTGTAGCCGGAATAGACGCGCCAGAAGTTCACGATCGAGTCAAGGTAGTCACGGCCGGGCATTACTCGCTCGTACGAGTGCGCCAGGAGGAACGCACCTTCCGGAAGTCCCCGTTCTGTGAACACGCGCTGAATTAGGGGAGCCACGATCTTCTCACACGTCCCCGGCGGGACTGTCGTCTCCACGATCACCAACGTGCCGGGGCGAATCCTCCGCGCTAGTGCCTGAATTGCTGCCACAAACGACTCCAACAGGACCCGCGGCTGACCGTCCTCGTTCACCACATCACAATTGACATCCACGATCACTACATCGGCGAACTCGTACGCCGCCTCATCCGAGGTAGCCACCAGATTGCCCGTGTCGTAAGCGGCAGCCATCGCGGTCACCAGCTTCGGATCGGTCGTCTCGAACGGAAATGCGCCCGCGTTGACCGCGTCAATCCGCGTCAGACCATCGGCGGTGGGCAGGTCGACGCCAATCACCCTGAACCGCGGCAGAGCGTCCGCGTCGCGCGCGCTCGCCACCGCCAGCGACATCGCCGAACCCACGAACCCGAGGCCCTGAACGCAGACCACTGCCGCGGACGCCGGGCTATTAACGCCAGGCGGAATTCGGCCCGCCGCCGCGAGCAGTTGAGCGAACAGCGTATCGGCAGTCTGAGTAGTCGTCATTGGGGCGCTGTCGGCAGAAACTCACTCTGACGTGATTCAAATTCTTCGGTCGCCTTCTGGTAGTCGTCAGGTCTCCCCATGTCAAGCCAGAAACAGTCCTCCCGATAGCAATAGACCGGCTGTCCATCATCCTTCAGCTTCGTCATCAATTCCGGCAGATCAAGATACTCAGCTCGTGTGAGGTGTTTAGCGACTGCTGCAGCGTTCAGCACGTTCACGCCCATGCCAAAGTCATAGTGATAGGTAGGCTTCTCCACATAACGTTCGAGCATCTGCACGGCAGTGCTTTCAACGATGCCAAAGTCCATCTTGACTTCGCGGCGATAGATGGCAATCGTGCCTGCGGCCCGCCGATCCGTGTGGAACTCGAACAGCTGGCGATAGCTTAGGGTGGTCAATAGGTCACCATTCATGACGATGAAGTCCTTGCCGAGTTGACCCAGCACCGGCGCAATCGGCCCGGCGGTGCCGAGTGACTGCTCCTCGAACGAATAGCGAATCGTCAACCCAAGGCGACGGCCATCTTGAAAGAAGGCTTCAAACAGGTGGGCCATGTGACCGACGGCAAGGATGACCTCATCGACGCCAGCTGATTTGAGTTGCCTCAGGATGATCTCGAGTATCGGATATTCGCCGACCGGCAACAGTGGCTTTGGTAGTACCGTGGTGTATGGCTTGAGACGCGTGCCTTTTCCGCCAGCAAGTATGAGTGCCTTCATGTGCTCTTCGTATCTCTCGCGACCCAGTCGCAGTACTGTGCGCCAATCGCACCGGCCGAGTGTACCTGCTGCACACGCGTCCGCTCCGCTTCGGGTACTTCTCGTAGCGTCTGAAAGAACCTCACGACCCGGTCGCGGTCAGATTCCTCGATTCGTCCACTGAAGACGACGGTCAGACCGGAACTGTAGGCCCTGAGAAATGAGGACGACTCATCATCGGGCACTGTCGAGAGGTTGAGAATCGGCTTACCCAGAGCCATGTAGTCGATCAGCTTCGACGGTAGCTGATACCAGGTATCGTTTGAGATGTTGAGCAGGCAGTCTGCGGCTCGCATCATGCCCAATGCGGCTTCACCCGATCTGAACTCGTGAAAGGTGTACTCGACGTTGCCGCACCTCCCGCGTGACGGTATCGCGTCGGCACCCACGCGCTGTCCGACGAAATGGAGTTCCCATGTGACGTGCGGCACAAGGGCGGCGCATTCGCGGAAGAAGTCAATCGCGCCGGAGGGTTTCCGAATGGATGCGTACAGCGTCCCAGCAAAAAGCACGCGGACCACGGCGCGCGTCTGATCGGTCTGCTCGAACATGAAGGGCATCGCCGCCTGCGGTCGATAGAGCGGACCGATTACCCGCGTCTTTCCGGTGCACACCGGGAAGGTAGCCTCGAACATCCGGCGTGTGCCGTCACAGGTGACGGAGACTCCGTCGGCAAGGGAGAGACACCGATTCTCCACCCAGTGGTTCAACCTTCTGTAGAGGGCGAAGTTATTCGGTGGGGTCGCATCAAGAAACGAAAACGGATCGCCAATATCCAGAAGCCACGGCAGTTTGGGCCACCACAACTTCAGGCAGAGCCCCACGAGATGGCTCGAAAAAGGGTGTGAGACCGAAATCAGCGCGGCGAAGTCGTTCGCGCGCTGGAGGCGGATGCCTCTGACCGCGGCCGGGACAATCCACGGAAATGCGAAGTCCGGCCAACGTACCTGGCGCACGAGGGACCGCAGCATCGCATTGATGGCGTGCCCGAAACGTTCGACTCGACTCGGACCCCGCCCTAGCGGTTGACCCGCAGAATGCGTCGCTCCATCCAGGGCAACAGGGTTGGCAAGACTGCCGCCAAGACCCTGCACCTCGTGCACCTCAACGCGGCCCGGTCCAGCCATGATCGGACTTGCGTTCCCGGACGGGGCCTGCACAACGGTCACATCGTAGCCCGCCTCGACCAGACTCTCCACGACCGATCGCCATCGACGTGCTCTTGGGCTGTTCGCCTGAAGACCAGCATGCGAGACGACCAGGAGTTTCATACGGACTGACCGGGCGTCGCCGGAAGCGGATCCGGTGGTCCGCCGAACGTACGGTCAGCCAGTTGGATGTACAGGCCGAACCCAACCCAGGCGTACAACATCTGATACGCATCGTCGCGAGGGTATCCGAAGAAGGAATTAAACACCGTAAAGGCAACGCCGAGAAACGCCAGGCCGCTCAATGCCGATCGCTCTCGTCGCAGGAGCCGGTAGCTGCCAAAGAAGGAGGCGACGAAGGGCAACTCGACCAGTAACATACCCGGCAACCCGATGCGCTGAATCCACCGGATGAAGTCATTGTGCGGGCCGCTTACGATACTGGAGGTGAGGCCCGCCCCCGAGATCCACTGCTGGAAAGTAAGAGCCGTCATGGCATTCCACGCCGCAGAGAGACGACCCGTGGTGTCCCCGTATCCACTGACGGATGTTTGGGTCAGCAGTTTCTCCCCCGCGTTCCCGAATGATAACGCCGTCGAGATCCCCCAGATCACTCCTAGGCCCAGAAATGCTGCCAAATACTTGCGCTCTCGGCGATGCGAGACCTTAGAAGAATGGTAGTACACAAGCATAGCCATCAGACAAAACAGGGAGGCCTGTCTGCTGGTCGAGACAAAGACATACGTGACAACCAGCACCGCGACACCGACCCACACCAATTTCCAGGTCCACTGTCGGGTCTCGAAGAACAGGTACAATGAAGCAATAACCGAGAAAGTCAGATGAGGGACAAATGAATTGTACTGCAGTCCTGAACCATCAAGGCTAAGCACGGTGGCGAGTGTGGTCAGGGTCGCAATGTTGTAGAACTCAAGGAACTTGAGAATGGCAATCGGCCCCATGATCGCAATCGTCCAACACAGCATCCGGAACCGGAATGGCGACAGACGCACCAGGGTCAAGAACAGAAAGGCGGGCACATACAAGACGAACATTCTAATCACGTACAGGGTCTGGTTTACGCCTCCCTCAGACAACATCGAAGAAGCCAGCGAGACGTCCTCGCTCGCCTCCAGTTTTCGGCCAGTATCCAGAGCGCTAATGGCAACCACGAACGCGATGCTGATGAATACTTGCAGTGCGGCCCGCTTCCCTCGGGAACCAAGACGTCGGCCCATGAGCATCAACAGAACGGCACAGCTGCCCGCGGTGCCTGAGAGCAATTCCCGATAGTAGATGTAACCCGAGCCCGCGACGATCTGGTGGACGGGCACCAGTACCAGGAGCAGCAACACGCATAGAAGGCCTAGTGCATCGAACAGCTTCATTCCACCTTCCCGTAGCCCGGTGAGAAACGGACGACTGGTGGGAATCCGGATGCCAACGTGCCGTCGGTGCTGTCCACAATCTCAATGCGCGCGGCACTCCAGCGGACCACTCGGGTAACCGAAAGGCCACCGTGTCGCGCCGACGCCTCAAACCGGTCGCTCCCCGCATAGACGCACTCGACATCGGGCAGTGGTACGACAGCGAACCCTGCCTCGACTCGATCTAACGCGTGCCATTCCTCCAGCCACGGCACGCAGTGACTTACGCGGCTACGGTAGAGGATGCGATGCGCTGGAAGTCCGGTGTAGGAATAGCTGCCCGGATCCGCCAAGACCTTCTTGACACCTGTTGCCAGTTCGACGTGCAGTTGATCTTGATGGCAATGTGGCCCCGGTCTGGCGATCCTGAGGTCCATCGCGCGCAGCGCCAAGAACATCCGATCACCACGCAGCAGAAATATCCCGAAGGCCGGATACACTTCGAAAGTAAGATGCTCCAGGTCGCCCGCGTTGAGATCATAGCTCCATGAACGTCTGTCGACGATTTCGTCTGGACATGTCTGCTTGAGCTCAGAACGGTAGGTGCGTATGCGCGTATCCACCGCAGGAGGCGAGACGAGTCGGCGACCGCCTGCCAGACATCGGACCAGTTCTGCCTCCAAACGGCGCGGAGCTTCAATCGTGACGTCAGAGCGATCAGACCACCCGAGACCTTCCGCCGCTGCGATGACATGGGACAGCGTCAGCCGGTCCTCCGTGCCACCTCCGGTCGGCGCGTCAGGGTCGATCCGGCGGTACGACGGCTGCACGTTCAGGAAACGGCCGCTGTCGTTGTCACCGATCTGAACGAACGAGCCGCCAGGCATGGAAACTGCGCGCGCGAACCTCTCGATAGCGGCAAGCCTCGTCATGTACTCTTCAGAAAACGGCAACGGGCGCGGATCCAGTCCGAACATGTGCCACGACACATCGGCCCCGCGTGCCGTGCCCATGGTCGTCCGCACTCTGTTCCGAGCCGACAAATCCGCTGAAGGCTTCAATCGACCGGTATCGGCACTGCCGACCACAACGGCGGTGGCATAGATCGCCATCTCTGCCGCCAGTCCGTGATACGCTGTCGACCCTTCGAAGTGGGAGCCTTCCTCGTGAAACTGGTTCGGCAACTCGGCCGACAATCCGCTCACCGCGAACTCCAGCCACCTCGCTGCCGCCGGACTGCCCTGCAACCAACTCCCGATGAATGCGAGACCTGCGATATCCGCAAGGTAGTGGTTATTGCGATGTCCCCACCACCACTCGAGATGGGTGAAGATGTGCACTCCATGATCGTGCACACTCCGCCTTACGGTGTCGACAAACGGGCGGTCCAGGGAGCAGCCACCGGCCTCGAGGATATCCATCGTTGTGATCCAGTTCACCGCCCGGATCGCGACATCCATCGGGCAAGCCCAGTTCGCGCCGAATCTGGGCGGGTTGGTCGCAATGAAGTCCAGCATCTCATTCCGAATGTCCCGCACCAAATCCTGCGCTAGCGCTGAACCTCTCGCCCAAGCAATCGCCATCTGAGGGAGGTGCTGCATCCGAGAAAGTTCCCACGGCACTTTGATGTCCGCCCCTGGCGGGCCGATCAAGGACAGCGAGCCACTCCACTGCCGTTCGCACCAGCGATGTCCTGAACGAAAGTCCAGTTGCCAGTCAATTGGCTCGTAAGTCCCATCAATCAGACCCCACACCCGGCGGCTCTCAGCGATGTTGGACGGGTTCACGAAAGACCTAAGCCAGTCGCCGTCTGCGCGCGCGTGCACGGCCGGAGCGGGTCCGTAACGGAAGCCCTCCAGGCCTGCACACTCAGCGCCCCTGGTCACATGGACCCAGCCGGAGCCAAGCAAGTCAAACTCATGCCGGAGGTAGTGACCCAAGACGTCTTCGGGCACGGAGTCCGTCGCCCAGTTCGGAGTGGTTGAGAACAACGCCGCGTGGGAGAGCCCCGGCGTGCAACCAAACGTGGACTGCAAGCGATCACGGTGTTGGTGCCATGCCCCTATCGCCACCCGCTCGAGCTTGCCAAGAACCCTCGCGGCCAAGCTCACGTGTCTCACCGGCGGTCTATCCACTTGTCATACCACGCCGTGAGACTGTATAGAGCCCAGAGATGCACCGATAGATCGTCATGGCCACGCCGGTGTCGCTGAAAGAGACTGGCAATGAAGCTGGTGTCGAAGTAACCCCGCTTCATGAGATTCGAGGACAGCACCGTGCTCTCCGCCTGCCGTCCGAACTCTCCTCTTAACCACTCCGGCATGGGCGCGGAAAACCCTACTTTCTTCCTGTCAATGATCTCGCGCGGAATCAACCCATCCACAGCCTTCTTCATCAGGTACTTCTGCCTCCGGCCAGGCACCTTGTCGCGCTGGGGGATATCCAACGAGAACTCGACGAGGCGGTGATCCAGGTAGGGTACCCGCGCCTCTTGAGAGTTCGACATTGTGATCTTGTCCACGCGCATAAGCAGGAGCTCCGGCAGTCGAAGCTGGAACTCGAAGTAGCTCATCCGAGTCAGGATGTCGGTTGACGGACACGTCTGATCGAGGCGCTGACGCCACGAGGACACAACCTCTGACGTGTCCGCTGTTCGATAACACGAGTCCACGAGACCCATGTCGGCCAACCCGGGTCCGCTAGACATCCCGGGGATGGTGTCGACGTTGATCAGCTGACGCTTCATATTCTCCCAGAATACGGTGGCGCCAGACCAGTAAATCTCTCCTCCGCTCACCGCGCGTCGGACCATGTCCATCTTGGCGCTCAAGTCGGGAACGGCCCGCCCCAGAATGTCCGCGATGCCCGCAACCGCTGGATACGCGGCTCGAGGGAGCCACCGGCGGAAGGGCTTCCACAATCGCTCGTGCACGGAGAGAAACCGCATCATGGCGTCGTAGCCGGCAAACAACTCGTCCGCGCCTTCCCCGATTTGCACCACCGTCACACCGTTGTTAGCGGCAAGTTTCGAGACGAAGAACAGGGGGATACACACCCAATCCGCAATGGGCTCATCCACTGAATAAGCGAGGTCGACCAGGTACCCCACCATGTCGCTTTCATCGATCGATACCTCTCGATGGTTGGTCTTGAAAACCTCGGAGACTCGTCGCGCATACTGCGTTTCGCTCAATCGCGGATGGTTCTCAAATTCCACCGTGAACGTCTCGACAGGTCGCGCGCTCAACTGGCTCATCAGTGCCACGATCGCCGACGAGTCAATGCCGCCCGACAGAAACACCCCGAAGGGCACGTCTGACATCATCCGCTTCTCGACGGCTTCTGATAGCCGCGACCGGATCCCGTCAACGAAGAATTCTTCGCGGGCCTTCTCGTCGAGGCCCTTGAGGTCGGATGCGGGGATGCCTCGCCCAGGCGTAGCATCCCAGTACCGCACAGCCGCCACTGCGCCCGTCTGCGTTACACGTACGTAATGCGCCGCCGGCAGCTTGTAGACTCCTTTGAACATCGTCATCGGCGCCGGTGTCGTCAGGAACGACAGGTAGTGATACATCGCCATCGGTTCGATATCTCGGGGCACCGAGCGATGCGCCAGGATGCCTTTGATCTCGGACGCAAACAGTAGCAACCCCTTCGCAAACGAGAAGTACAGCGGCTTCACGCCTACGCGATCGCGTGCCAAGTAGAGCTCGCCATTCACGCCGTTCCACAAAGCGAACGCATAATCGCCGTCGAGTCGCACGAGCAACCCGTCGATGCCCCACTCTTCAAAGCCGTGGATCAGCACCTCCGTGTCTGAGTGGTCCGTCGCGAAGACGTGCCCGGCACTAACCAGCTGACGTCTGAGGGGCAGGTGGTTATAGATCTCGCCGTTAAACGTGATCCAGATGGTGCCGTCCTCGTTCGGCATCGGTTGACCGGCAGACGAGCTTAGGTCGACGATCGAGAGTCGGCGATGGGCCAGGCCGACGCGACGGTCGGCGGACATCCATATCCCAGCGCCGTCTGGGCCGCGATGGACCATCGCGTCGCGCATCGCAACGAGCGCGTCGTGATCGATGACGGCCGTGGACGTGCAAGCGAGAAGTCCGGCGATGCCGCACATCAGGCTACTTCCATAGTTACAATCACGTGGCAGTCCCGCTTCCATTAGGGATGTCAGGCCACGCAGGCGATGCGCCGGTTTCTGAAATCTGCCGTTCAATCTCGAGGCTAATCGCAGTCGCCTGCAGTTGGTGATGCAGAGGAATCGGCCAGGCGGTCCCATTCGCAATGCAAGATGCCAGCGCCTGCAACTCTTCCAGATGCCCCTTCTCTGGCCGCCTGGACCTCACCCTGCCGGTCCGTGCTGCATGGACCGTCAGCGAGGTGAAGTTGTCCATGGATACGACCCTGCCATCTGCGTAGCACTCCATTTGCTCCTTCGAGTGTGAAGCATGCCCCATCGCGGTATAGGTTAGACTGCAGACGGATCCGTCGACAAAGGCCACGGTCGCCACGAAATTGTCGTTCTCGACCCACCGCTTGGTGCGGGGTCTTATGGCGGAAACGCAAACGTCCTTGATGTCTGCATCGACCAGAAAGCAGAACAGGTCATAGATGTGGCATGCCTCTCCGATATTCCGCCCGCCGCCTTCCTGCCCATGCACCCACGAGTCTGGCGGGATGTACCCCGCATTCATTCGGTAGCTGACCATCAGGGGCGTGGCGCGATTGGCCAGCGCCGCCTTGGCGGCCTTCATGGCCGGCGAAAACCGCCGGTTAAAGCCAGTCATCAAGACAGGCGCAATCTCCCGTCCCTTGTAGAATTCGTCTATCTGTCGAAGCTGCTCGACCGAAGTCGCGAGGGGTTTCTCGACAAAGACGTGCTTGCCCGCCTGCAGTCCGCGCAGCGTCATGGACGCGTGGAGATTGTGCCTGGTGGAAACCAAGAGCAGATCCACCGATGGGTCCGCGAGCACCTCCTCGACGTCCGTCGTGACGTACTCAGCACCGAACTTGGCCGCCACCGTTGCTGCCCGTGCGCCGCTGCTCCCCACAATCGCCCGAAGAGCGAACTGGGACGACAACGCCGCAAGATTCGGCAGATGCGTTCCCTGCGCGAAAGCCCCGGCACCGATGACCGCTACTCGAATCACCCCCGAACGGGAGGGCGACGTCGTGATCGCCATCCTGTGCTTGACAGGCTCGGGGCGCTCAGGATAGGCGAGATACACCAGCAGGGGCCGTCCTTGCTCCGACTTCAGGGCCTCGTAGGCCGCTGGGGCGAGATCCACGGAGAACTGTCGGCTGGGAATCTGCTTCAGCGAAATGCGACCTTCCGCGAGCATCCTCAGGTACTCCTCCATGTTGCGGTTTTCCGTCCACCGAACATAGGGAAGCGGATAATCCTGCCCCCCGGACTCATAGGCCGCGTCATATCGGCCGGGACCGTAGGAGGTCGAGATTAGGAAGTCGAGTTCCTTCTGATACATATCCGTGCGATTCAGGCTCAGCCCGACATCGCCGACCAGCACCACGCGGCCCTTCTTCCGACACGCCTGCATCGCATCGCTGATGATCTGATTGCTGCCTCCAGCGGCGGTCACGATGGCTGCATCGGCCCCGAACCCAGCCGTCAATTCGTGGACTCTCTGCACATAGCTGCCCATAGCAGGGTCCACGCCAGCGTCCATTCCATTCTCCAGAGCGATGCGAATACGCTCGGAATCCAGGTCGACGCCGATCACGTGACAGCCGGATGCTCGCAACAACTGCGCAGTGAGCTGTCCGAGGAAGCCCAGACCGACGACAACGATCGTCTCACCGAGCGCAGGGCTCGTCCGGCGAACGCCCTGCAAAGCGATGGCGCCGAGCGCCACGGTCGCTGCGGTATCCTCTCCGAGTCGCGACGGAATGGCCACCGCCAGGTTGCACGGCACGTCGATTATCTCGGCGTGATTCGACACTCCCGCTCCACCACAGGCGACGCGGTCACCAACTTTGAATCCGTCAACGTCACGCCCCACGGCGATGACCGTGCCCGCGGCGGAATAACCCGTTTCCAACGAGGTGTTTGAGCGGTCGCGGGCCATGCCCGCCACTTTGATTAGGCCATGCTCACGCACGAGCTCCATCGCCTGGCGCAGTTTGTCCGGATGCCTCAGAACGCGCCGATAGATCGACTGGCTCGAGCCGCGGACTCCCGCCATCTCCGTGCCTACGCTCACACAAGAGTGCGACACACGAACCAGGATGTTCCGATCTCCGACCATTGGCGCGGGCACCTCCCTGACGAGAACCCGTCCCCGTTGTATGAAGACTTGCTTCACGCGATGGTCCCTCGCAATTGACCCGCCTCCACTGCACAGTTCGGATGTTCCGTTACGAAATCCCGCAGCACGGTCGCGATCCGGTCGAGGTCGGCTTCATCGAGACGGTCATGACTGGGCAGATTGACAACCACGCGCGCGACGCTAGTCGCTCGGGGAAAGCCATCAAACCTGTAATTGAACACCCGAGCAGTCGGTCTCGGCGAGAGCGGACCGTCAAACCATCGCCCCAACTCAATCCCTCGGTCCCGGAAGTACTGAATAGCCATCTCGCGATCGGAAACCAACCAGGAGACCCGCGGCGCGACCGATACCTCGCCAACGGAGGGAGCCCCGAGCACCGCCAGTCCCAGCTCAGTCAAGACGCGCCGCAATACTGCACCGTTGGCAGCGCACGCACGTTCAACCGATGCCCGTCTTGACCACTGAGACACGGCGAACGCTGCCTGCGCCGTCCCCATCTTCCTGGTGAACTTGGGTGAAACGAGTCCATGGAATTCACCCGCTGGTGTGGACGGCCGGAAGAGACGGCTCTTGAAGGCAAGTCGGAAGATCCACCGACGGACTGCTTCAGAAGTTTCGGGCTGATGACACCACGCCGAAATTGCGGTCTGCCAAGCGTCGCGTGTTGATGACCACCAGGCCTGCTCGGGGAGGGAACCATACACTTCGTCCACGTGGCCAGCGAGAACAGCGTCATTCACAAGCAAGATTCCGCCCCACCCACACGACAGCGTCTTGGACAGCTCCATCGAGAAGATCGCGGCATCACCGAAGGTCCCCACCTGACGGCCGTTGATCGTCGATCCTATCGCAAGGGCGCAATCCTCAATCACGAGGATGCCTCGCTGGCGAGCCGCAGCCGCAATCTCCTCGATCGGCGCCGGCTTGCCGAGTGTGTGCTGGACGACGACGGCGCGAACGCCCGGTCCGAACGCCCGTATCGTGTCCGACGTGGTCACATTGAGTGTTGCCGGATCGATATCCACATAGATCGGCGTTGCTCCCACCGAGACGACGGCCGTGGGGACAGCCAAACACGTATACGAGGAGAGCACCACCGTAGCGCCTGGACCGATATCAGCTGCCCTGAGCACCGTCGCAAGCGCGCCTCGCCCACTCCCGAGTGCAAAGGCGGCCTTTCCGGCGAAGTCGCTGCTAACCGCCTGGTGTAACTTCTCGCGGAAGGCCCGCCCAGAACCGACGGCCGTTGCGCTCTCGGCCCAGTGTCTCAGGACGGACACCCACCGAATCGAGGCGTAGTACAGACCTATGTGGCGCCGTGACGTCACCTCGAGCCTCCTACCGAGGGATAGCTGCCACGAAGATCTCAGCCAGCCGCTGATTGCTCGTTTCGAACGAAAACAGCCTCTCCGCTCGCTGACGTCCGGCCGATGCGAAGCGGGTGCGTGTGGTGGGGTCGTTCGCCAATTGGAGAATTCGCGCACATAGAATCCGGATATCCACCGCACCGCTGACATCCAGTTCCACGAGATAACCTGTTTCGCCGTCTACCACCGCTTCCGGAACGCCACCGCCAGCTCCGGCTACGACAGGGAGACTGGCTGCCATCGCCTCCTTGATCGCCATGCCCATGCATGCACGCTGGTTGAATGACGGCGCGACCAACATGTCTGCGGCCGCATATAATGAGGGCTGCTGGCTGAAAGGCACGTCCTCAAGGACGATCGCGCGGTTGGGATACGCGGACGAAAGAGCGCGCGCCTGACCAGAAAGATCTCCCTTCGCGCCAGCGATCAGCAGGCGCACATGTGAATTCCCAGTGAACAGGGAGGGCGCCGCCTCGAGGAGGACGTCGAGTCCCATGTCCGCAATTAGGCGCCCCATGAATAGCACGCACACGTCGCTATCCTCTATACCGTGCTTCTGCCTAAACGCCACTCGCCGTTCGCCGGCACCCGAGTTATCGAGATCAACGCCGTAGTACACCGCGTCGATGGCACGTGTCACGCCTACGCGCTGAAAGCTCGTCGCGCAGTGCTTACTGGAAGCGAGAACTCGGACGGGGGCGTTGAGCACCTCCTCGTACAAGGAACGGTGCGACTGCACAAACGCCGCGTTGTCGAAGACCTCGCCGAACACGGTCAGCACGGTCGCACGCCGAGAAGCCCAAGTCCTTGCGAGCGGCAGCGATTCCAAATGAGAGTCGGAGTGGTAAAAACTCACGACGTTGCTTTGGTGTTGCCGAGCGATATGGTCCACCACAACCGCCTTCAGCGAATCCCGCAGCAGCGCTCGCAAGCCTAGCCCCAGAGGTGCCAATGTCCACATCGACCGAAGGAACACCCCGGCCTGACGGAGCGTGAAGAACCGCAGCCAGTGCCGCTTCGTGTTTACGCGATACAGGACAAAACCTTCGCGTTGTTCTCGAACGAATTTCTCTCCAAACGACACCACGGCGACATCATCGGCTCGACGAGCCACGATTCCGGGGACGAGCGTCGCCAGATGGCTCGCTATACCGCCAAACGGCGGCGGATAGCTCCCCACAAGTAAGATCCGCAGTCCCCTGCACATGCCTGCTGAATCTGTCTTTCCTGCCACGCCATCCTCCGTTCGTTCACTAGTCATCGCTCATCGACCAAATCCGGACACGTACGCTCTGGGCCCTTTCCGACTCCATATCCGACCGCAATCTCGTCTCCGAACTCGAACGCCACGTAGCGGATTCCAAGGTCCACCGCGAGGGCCTTCGGCTTCAGTCCCAGTGCACACATTTCCAGGCTCGCTGGTTGGCGAAGCCTCAGCATATCTAGGACGTACTTCGGCGTTCTTCCACTGACTACGATCCCCTCGACCACCAGCACGTGCCGTCCCTGTAGAGGCTCCGATACGTCGAGCGTTACCCGAACCTCGCCACTACGCGGCGATCCGGAGTACGAAGAAAAGCCGAGCGCCAATTGGTAGACGGGCACCGAGATCTGCCGAACCAGATCCGCGCAAAATGTCGTCGCACCGTTAATCAGGCACACGACATACAGCTCACGCCCGGCGTAGGCCGCACTGATCTCCCGCGCCAGCACGCACACGCGCGCCTCAATGGTCTTCGCGTCATGAATGAGCCGAGTCATGCGACTTTCGCCACCTGGAAGCGAATGAATGCCGCCACATCACGAACATCCTGCTTACCGATCAGCAGGTGTGCGCCATGTATCGAAGTCGAGATGCGAAGAAAGGCGATTACCTGCGCCACCGACAGCGCCAGCAGTCCCAAGCCAGCAGCTATCGCCGCGCCGGCAAGTCCCATCGTCGGAATCAAGATGAAGGCGACGGGCACCTGAATCAACAGGGGAATTAGGGCAATCTTGGCGCGAATGTCCGCCCGCCCAACGCCTGTGAAGTACTGGTTGAGGACGCTCGTGGATCCCGACAACACGAGCCCGGGCAGAAGGATCCTCAATGGCACAACCATTGCGAGGAAGCTCTCGCCATAGAGAACCCAGACGACAGGATAGATGACGAAGAAAGCCACCGCACCTGCAGCCGCGAGTATGAGCAGAACGATTCGAAACGCCCGGGCCGTTAACTCCGAAGATTCCGCCGGACTGACTGTCTTGGAGATGCGCGTATACAGAAGAGCATTTAGCGCGTCTGGCACCTTATTGAGCAACTGGCCCTGGTTCTGCGCCATGGCGAAATACGCTACCTGTGCGGGTGCGAGGAGAAACACAACAATTAGCCGGGTGACATAAGCGTTGAGCTGCGACAGGACGCTCGTGACGTAGAGCACTGACCCATACCTCAGCAGGTCCTGGATCAACGATGCGTTGAACAACCGCGCCGGACCTTTCGTCGCTCCGAACTTAAGGACGCCATACGCGAGACTCACGAACACCGAAAGAATCGAGGATGCGACCACCGCCATTAGTCCGAGCTTGAAGACCACCAGTAGCGTGATACCCAAGAGCGACGACAACAGCGACCTGAGAATTACCATGCCGTTGTACGTTCGCACGTCCTCACGGAAGATGTGCAGATACGTGTAATTCACATTTAAGAACTGCAGAGGCACCTGCAGTAGGATCACAGACATGTACAAGCGGACATCGAGGGCGCTCTTCGCAAAGAGCAGGTGGTATATCAACTCGAACTGCCACAGCACGACTCCAATGATCAGGCTGCTCATGATCAACGCAGCGGCATTAAGGGTGAACACCACCTCACTGATGTCGTACTTCCTCCGACCCAACAGATAGATGGACGCCTCATCCCACTGCAGTCGACCAAATCCCTCCGCATACGCGAGGATCATCTGCAGAATGATCCACAATCCGAGAACCGTGGGACCGAGCATCCGCGCGACCACGACCCCGGTGACGAGGTTGGTAGCAAAGAGAAGAACATCGCGCTTGAAGAGAGAGAACGACTTGTCCGACAAGCTCACGAACGCGCGCCTGCGGCGATGGCCTTAGAGAGGGCCACTGCGACCGTCTGGATCTCGCTTGGCTGTAGCCCAGGGTACGTCGGCAGATTGAGCCCTTGCGCTGACAGCTCCGCGGCAATGGGGTTGGCGTTTCCCGCGTACATAGGCAGAGCGCACAACGGATAGAAGAACGGTCGAGAGTCCACGCCCGCCTCCCTGAGAGCGGCGAGCACCCTATCCCGTCTCGGCCTGTCCACGCCGTTCAGCACGATGCACGTCATCCAGTTCACTGGATGAGTCCCCTCGAGGTGTGGATTTAGGAGCACGTCTTCCGATCGCAGGAGGCTGCGATACGTCTCCAGGATCTCAGCTCGCTCATCCGTGAAAGAACCGATTCGCTGCAATTGGGCCACCCCCAACGCGGCCTGCAGATTGGTCATGCGGTAGTTGAAACCGACCTCGGTATGCCAGTATCGTCGTTGCGGGCTCATCGCGTGATCTCGAAGGAATCGCGCCCGCGCGGCAGTCTCGTCTGAATTTGTCGTCAGCGCTCCACCCTCACCTGTCGTGATGATCTTGTTGCCGTAGAAACTGAACGTGCCGCACGCGCCAAACCCGCCAACGCGTCGTCCTCGGTACGAAGCCCCATGTGCCTCCGCGGCATCCTCGATCACAAGCAAGCCGTGCGCGTCGGCGATGGCGCATAGTTCATCCATGGCGCACGGATGACCGTAGAGATGCACCGGCATCAACGCGCGCGTTCGGGGAGTGATGAGTCGTTCCACCGACGCCGGATCCAAGCACCAATCCGAAGTCCGGACGTCTGCCATAACCGGCGTCGCACCAGCCAGCACCACGGCGTTTGCCGTGGCAACGAAAGTCAGGTCGGGAATGATGACCTCGTCACCCGGACCGATCCCCAGCACCTTGAGCGCGAGGTGGATGGCGACGGTGCCGTTGGCTGTCGACACGCAATGCCGAACGCCGCAGAAGTCTGCGAATTCCCTCTCGAATCGTTCGAGGTACTGGCCCAGCGAGGACACCCAGCCTGACGAGACCGCGTCAGTAACAAAGCGGACGTCTTCCTGGGAAATCGTCGGCCGAGAAATCGGAATCATGGACATGTACCGCCGGAGGAAGAGGACGATGCGGTGCTACCGCGGCCAGCGTTCGGGGGTAAATGGTACACCAAGGCTCATGCAGACAACTCGCCAACGCTCTTCCATGTCGGGTGCGTAGAGGAGCGGTTCCCAGCCAAGTCCGAGATAAACCTTGATCGCGGGAAGTCGAAAATCGTGGGTTTCGAGGTAGATTCGCTCGTACCCGGCCGCGATCAGACGCGTGGTCACGGCGGCGGACACACTACGACCGAGTTTGTGACCTGAATGACTCGGGTCGGCAGCGAGCCATCCAAGGGCGCCCGCTCGCGGGTGACGTGCCGCGGGCCGGTGCGCGGCCAAGCAGGTCGCGGCCAGCGCGCCCGAACTCTCAACTTCCACGACGAAGAAACCATTCGCCAGAACACGCTCCGCCCAATACGACATGGCCGGAGGTGGCATTCCTGCCGCACCGAGAAGCGCGAAGTAGGTGCTGTAGTCGTCGCCGAACCACTGACGCAATCGATATCCAGCAGATAGCTGAACGGGCATCGGTCGTTCGAACAAACTTCGAGGGAACACCATCTCTAATGGAGCCTGTACTACTGGTCGACCGTTGATGAGCCAACTCGCCCTTCGAATCAGGGCAGTCACGGCACGATGCGGGGAGATCAATGGGCCCTCACAACGGCAGCGCCGTCACGAAGAACGACTTCCCGAAAGTCGAGTATGATTTCCATTCTTCGACGCGGAATGACGGGTGCTCTTCCAGAAACTCCTTCAACGCTCGCATTTCTCCCTTATTGACTCCCGGGGCAAAACAATACCAGTCGTCGAAGATCAGAACGGTGCCGACTACTATCAGCGGCTTGATGAAGGCCAGCAGCTCCTTTGTGGACGAGTAAAGGTCGACGTCAACGTGGACCACGCCCACCTTGCCCATCGAAGCCTGTAGTTCAGGTGTTAGGCTTCGCGCATAGAAACCCTGGATGATATTGCGATCAGCGAGTCGCTTTCCGGTCTTCTGCTGCACGATACGAACAAAGTCGTCGCGTGAAGTTGCGAACGAGCCGCCTTCGAAATACCCATCGTCCTCCTGCACCGTTGCCGGTAGACCTTCGAAGGAGTCAAAGGCGAAAAACTCCGCATCATCCATGCCCAAGAAGCGCGCGGCGTTGACCGCGGCGGAGAATGTTCGGCCGGAATAGCAACCAAACTCAAAATACACCGGTGGGATACTGCCGTCTGCACCGGCAATCCGCAGGTAGTTCATGCATTCGAGAATGTGCACCATCTTCAACCGTTCGTCGGTGAAGAGGTAGTCTCTCGCCGCCGGTAGAAGCTCCGGATGGCCCAATCGTAGCCTAAATTGAGCCAGTTGGGCTCGAAGTGTCATCGGCAGGAGGCTGTACAGGCCGCGTAAGCTCATTCGTAGTTTCCTCAAGCGAACAAGTCCCCCGTGCGCCCGGTTATTGTCAGGCCTCGACGCGTCAGCGGCATCGGGATGCGAATGCCTCCTCGAAGATGGCTCTCCACCATTGCAAACAGCACTTCCTGATTACGGACCGCGTCATCGACGCTATAGCCGGGATGCGCGCCCGTCGCGATTGCCTTTACTAGCGCCTCGATGCTGCGCTGAGTTCCTGACGATGGAATGCCCCGATCCTCAATCGACTCGTGCAGAAGCCATCCAAGATCGCGGCCGTCCTCGCGGCGTCGGCGCCAACGCACCTGATACCCGTCACCCTCCACTCGGACGAGCCCTCCGCGGCCAATGATCTCAACGTCCATGCCTCCCCCTGGCAAAATGATCGACGTCATCCCATTGCGGAATCGAATTGTCGCGCTCCGGATCGTCGGATCGGCGTCGACCAAGTGGACGTCGGAACCAGAGTGCGCGAGGCCGAGGTCTGCCTGGACGGACTCGACCTCCGCATCGAACGCGAAGTAGCTGGCCAGATCCACAGCATGAGGGTAAGTCCACAACAGCGACCCGAATCCCATCCAGATAACCGTCGATTCGGGTATGCCAATTCCTCCTTCACTAATCGCGAGCCTCACTCGGGCATAAGTCGGCATGTACCGCCGCTTCGTTCCGTAGATGAAGTACGCGCCTGCCGCATTGACGGCGGCGGCGATCTCATCAGCGTCTTCGAGCGAGTTCGACAGAGGCTTCTCACAGTAGAGTCCTCTCACCTTATGTTCCAGGGCGGCGAGGATGATCGCTTTTCGTTGGCTGGTCCGCGTCGCGATGGCCACAGCATCCAGTTGTTGCTCCTCCAACATGCAACGGAAGTCCCGGTATCCAAACAGGACCCCGTGCCGACGCTTGGCATCCGCCACAGCTCGTTCGTCAATGTCACAGACCGCCACCAGCCGGGCCTGATCCGTCACCTTGATTGCGCCCGCATGCGAGTACGGCAGCCACAGGTCGGCGACTGCCCAGGTAGCCGCGGACTCGTCTGCACTCGAGCCAATTCGGCCGCAGCCCACTAACCCGAACCGGATCTCAGTCATGTGGCAGAGCTCCAGTTCAGCACAGCGATAACAACTGTCTTGTCCCCGTCATCCGCCCGTTCGTACACCTCTGCGAGATCGCACCAACGGAACTCGTGCGAGATCAGCATGTCAATCGGCAGCGCACCTTCGCGGATCTTGCCGAGAAGCCATGACATATTCTTCCTGAGATTGGCAGCAGCATCGCCGTCGCCCCAGGGTCCCGAGCCGAATGCCTGTCCCGCGGAGAGAATGCTCGGTTGGCGCATGTAGAATGTCGCAGACTCGAGGGGGTTGAATGTCGGTGCGGGCTCACCGCGTCCCGGAAAGCCCAGAACGGCGATGCGACCGAAAGGACGCACCATCGCAAGTGACATGCGCCAGGCAGACCACGCATTCACGGTTGTCACGACTAAGTGCGCGCCCTCACCCGACGTGGCCTTTAGCACGAGAGCATCCAGATCTGACTCCGCAGCATCGAACTGCAGGTCACTGCCAAGGGACGCTGCAAGCGCACCACGCCCTGGATCATTCCCGATTGCGACCACTGGATAAGCACCGGCATCCTTCGCCAAAGCAATCGCCGCCAGACCGATCGGGCCCAGTCCTTGCACCGCCACGCTCTCCTCGGCGAATAGTCGACCACGCTGCAGCGCGCTCAACGCGATGTGGCCGATGTAGGTCGCACACGCCGTCTTGGAGCTTAGCCCATCAGGGATCTTCGCCAGCACATTAGACGCGTCGCAGATGAAGCCGCTTTGATGCGACTGATGCGTAAGAATTCGGTCACCCGGCGCAAGGTTCCGCACAGTCTCGCCAACCGCCACCACGCGAGCCGCATTACAGTACCCGACCAAGCGTGGATAGATCGGGCCCAGCCTCAATCCCGGCAAGCCCAACCACGCAGCCTTCTCGGTACCAATGGAGACGGCCGTGAACTGCGTAACCGCCAGCACTTGATTGAGCCCCACATCGGCCGAGTTCAAGTCCAGCGTTTCGAAACACAACTGCCGGGGACCAATGAGCCTAGCCCGGCGGCACGCGATAATCGTCACCGGCGAGGCTGTAGATGCGCAATCAGGTCAACAAACCGATCGATGTAGTCGTGGTCCGGATAATCCCACGCAGAGAAGAGCTGCCTTCCAACATATGCGGCCCGACCCGCCCGACCTTCTGCCTCGAGCGCCTCGCGCACATGCCTCACCAGATCAGGAAGCGAGTGAGCAATCGGCATGCCGGGCACGCTGCGCAGACTCTCGTCGTGCACAACGTACGAACTTGAGAAACCATTCTTTCGAAGGGCGCCCGTCGGATCCGTGAAATTGGCGACACAGGGTATGCCGAAATGCAGCGCATCAAACATCATCGTCGTCGTCGCTGACATCACGAACACATCGGCGACTCGCAGTTGCGCCAAGTACTCAAGTACCTCCTCACGAATCGAGGTCGAGACAGACTGGTCCATGCCAATTAACGCCGCCTGCGGCCACTGTAGGGTCACTAGGGGCTCTTCGGAGAATAGCTTGAGAAGCGATTCCTTGTCCGCATCATCAGTAATCACTGGCCGATAGATAACTGTCGCCGCAGGCAGTCGCTTCTCACGTACGGCATCCACTAATGCTCTCACAGCTAGCAGTTCGCTCGCACGAGGAAACCAACCAGCAATGAGCCCGGCATAGAGAATTGTCCGCCCAGGACCGCGAGCTCCACCCCGACCCGTGGTCAGGCCTTCCGCCTCGAGACGCTCAAGGTTGCGGCGCCAGACCATGCCCAGCGGTATCACTCGATCGGGCGAAACTCCGTGATAGTCAACCGCGTAGCGCGCTTCAACCGGACCTTGTGGACAGATCCACGCCTTCGGACTGATTAGATGGCCGTTGATCATAAGCTGGTCAGTTGTGTACGGGACCAGCACTGATTCAAGCGACAGTTGACGCGCGCAGTAGCCGAGGTATCTCTCCTGATCGCCCCAATTGGCCGCGTGAACCACAGCCACGGTGTCGTATCCGCTGATGATAGACTCAAATGGACTGGTGTCGAACAATCGAGCCCCACACATGGCCTCGACAATGCTCCAAGTGCTCCTGAAGTAGCCGAGCACACCCAACCCACGGTATAGCAGCCACCGTCGGATCCGTCCAACGGCAGTACCTGCCCCGGCAATGGTCTGTCGCGTGAGGCAATCCCAGTAGTACGCCAGACCAAGCTTTCGGAAGCGAAACCAGTGTCCGTACCGCCGCAACATCTCGGTCGCGATGAAAATCCGTCGGTACAGCCACGGCATTCGGTCGGCGGTCTGATCGAACGCCCAAAATCGCACCCGATCGCCGCTGAACTGCGCCCGGACCGATTCGCTGGCGAAAAGCGGTCCGACCAGAAGCACGTCGTACTCCACTTTCAGCCGTGAGAAGAGTGCAGAACTGATCATATAACGAGCAGTCCTGGCGAATGGGACGGAGATCACGATCAGCTTCTTGCTCTCGCCCTCCGTCACCATCTTGACGCTGAAGCATTGCGCAAGAGCGTGGTCACGTGCGCAGCGAAGTCCAGCAGTGCGAGGTCCGCGTATCGGGGCCCTACGAGTTGCAGGCCAAACGGCAGGCCCAGTTCGTCCGACATGAAAGCCGGAATCGACACTACCGGATACCCAAAGAACGTCCAGATCAGGCTTGTATCATCCCGTTCGAGCTCCCCGACACGCGGAGCCACTGACGCCGTAGACGGCGTGATAAGGAAGTCATAATCCGAGAACGCTGCGTCAAATTGTGACCTAAGTACTGGCTGCCGCCGCAGGGCTTCCACGTACGTCTCTGCGGAGATGCGGCTGCCTGCGTCAATCATCGCTCGCATCACAGCGCTAATCTCGCCGCCGCTTCGTGCTTCCTGCTGAAAGTAGTAGGACAAGGACTTAGTGTAGATCTGCTGGTGCAGCTGGTGTACCTCATTGATGAACTCCACGGCCGCAATTCTCGACAATCGGATGTCGCCTGCCTCCAACACCTTGGTCGCCGCTCGGAAATCCGACTGCACACCTGCGTCATAGCCGGCGAACCCATCAAACTGCTCGTCGAGGATTGCCACGCAGAGTGTCTGCCGGCCACGATGGCGAGTGAGCGCGTCAAAATAGCGTCGTGCCAGTGGATACTGTGGCTCTTTTTGAAAAGTCGAGAGAAACGTCTTGCGCAGTCCATACAGATCCGAACCTAGCAAGCCGATCGTGTCGAGCGTATCCGTGGTCTTGAGCGTGCCCGTACGGTCGAACGCTCCGAATGATGGTTTGAACCCATAAACTCCGCAGAAGCTCGCTGGACGGACGATCGAACCCCCAGTCTGTGTGCCAAGACATACCGGTAGTGCGCCGCAGGCCACTGCCACGGCCGAGCCTGCAGACGATGTCCCCGTGATCCGCGTCGCATCGTGAGGGTTCAAGGTCCGCCCGGCTTGGATGTAGTGGACAGCGAACTCAGCCGTCGTAGTCTTCGCGAAGACGATCCCGCCGCGTTCGGCAAGCTCATCAACGATTCTCGCGTTGTTCCCGGCCTTGAACCCCGACCACTGGTCGCTGCCCATTCCCGTCGGCAACACTTTCGTATTGAAGACGTCCTTGATCCCGTATGGGATGCAGTACAATTCTCCATCCGGCCGTCCCCACTGCTCCTCTAGCTGCGCACATACGAACGCTCGATCAAAGCTCTCCGAAAACATGTATAGCTCATTCAGACGCAGGAACTCCTCAATCAGCGCGTTGTAAAGCCCTTGAAGTTCCTCGAGCGTTCGAACTTCCGAGATGCGCTCTTCGAGGGTTCGGAAGTCGGTGCCTCGACAGGCCGCAATACTGATCATGCGTCCCCTAGTTTTTTCGCGTAGGCGCTCAGCGACCTGACATCCTGCAGCGTACGCTCAAACTCCTCCTCTGACAGTCCGGTCAAGGCAAGGTAGAAATCAAGAGCATGCGGCCGCTGTGAGTCGAAGGTCTTAGCCAGTTCAAATCCCTCCTCACGCGTTAGCAGGCCCCTGCGCACGTCAGTCGACGCCTGAATCGTAGCCCGGCCAATGCCGCGTTTGATGAAGTTCGCATAGTCGTGTACGCCAGCCATCACGCACTCCACGCTTTTGAATCCCTTGTACGCGTTCTCCACCCGCGATTCCATCCAGCCGTAGCGCCGTTTGACGAACTCCACCTGGCGTTCCTCGTCCCAGAATACGTAGTCGCCTAGATGCATGTACCGGATCCCACTCCCGAGCAACTGCGCCAGCGAGGGATAGTTCCATGGCGAGAGGGCCGCTGCATGCGTCACCTCATCCACCATCTCATCCGCTCTAACTTTCGCTGAGACCTCAAGGAAGTAATACAGCGAAGCTTCGGCCTTGTTTTCATAGGACCCCCGCCCATCCGCCTCAGCTGTGGACTCGCCGAGACACATCAGGCCGATGTTCCACGCCAGCGCGGTCTGCACCGGGAACGCACCGGCCCCGATATGGCAATGCCAACATGCGTCGCCAATTGCCATCAGGCTCTTGCGCGCAACTCGACTGATCACCGAACGGTTCATGTTAAAGACCAAGTGATCGAGATCGAACTGCTGCAGGCAGTTTTCGAGGTTGAATCGGCCGACCGTGGACGCCCAGTTCTGTCCGTGCGTTACGGCCAGCGCCGTTACTCCGAGCACTGAGTGCAACACGTGTGCCTGATACATACTGTCCTTGCCGCCGCTCATCGGCAACATGCAGTCGTAATAGTCACTTGAACGATAGGAGTCGACCAACGCATCAAGCGCGGCTCTACGCTCATTCCAGTCGATGTGCATCTTCATCTCAGAAGATCGACACGGCACGCAGACGCCGAACTCGTCGAAGGCAATGCCCTCCATTGTTTCAGGGAGACAGCATCGGGTGCAATACCGAATCTTGTCTTCGAAGAGCCCCTCTCCTACAGCAGCACGTTGCGCGTGCTCAGTCCATCGCGTTCTCGGATACGCCTTGTCGAACGGCACGTCCTTGAACGCCGGATCAAACCCGACCCAAAACAAGTCCTTTTCGATGCTGCTGATCTGCTGATCGTCGTAAGTCGGTAGGTCGTGTCCTGCGTAGACCGGAATAGACCTGAGCGGCGTAAGCTTCTGGTCTCTGATGAGCGGGAATAACGACTGTAGCGAGTGGAGCCACGGAAACTGCTTCTTCGCGTCACGCACGGACCCGACACAATCGCTAACCTCTCTCACGAAGTCGCTGAGCAGAGTTTCAACAGCGCCGACCACGATCGGCCTTGAGGCGTCAGCGTCCAAGTACGCGCTGTCCACGATGCCTTCGCTTATGTGATATCTTGCCATCACTTGAAGAACGAACACCACCTCAGAGAGATCCGCGAAGCGCTCAATACCGCCGCTAATGCCTGAAACCAACCCCACGGAGCTGGGTCGCATTGAGAACATCAAATGGTCGAGGTTGTGCGCCTCGATCGTGCCCTTAATGACGTTCTTTTCGGTTAGGCTGAAGAGCCGGTGATTCAAAGTGACTGCCAGAAACCGGCGGCCACTCATCATGGCCTCAATCGATCGCATTCGTGCCCTGAGCCGCGACGACGCATTGAGTTGCAGCACAGAGTCGTAGGAGAACGCCTTCACTGGTGTCGTCATAGTGACCTCTGGCTCGCAAACCAAGTAGCAAGCAAGTCCTCCATCCTTTCAATCTCGGCTTGTGGCAGTTCGCAACGCATGCCTCCTGGAGGCACACAACTCAAGACGCGTTTTCGAGCGAGCAAGCCGACGACCATCGCCATACTGGTACAGCCAGCGACCACGTCGCTCTCGACGATATCTTCTACCAAGGGTCGGCCTTGACTCAGTTGCACCCGTCCCTCATAGGCCGCAAGAATCTCCGCGTACTTCGTCGTTGTCTCTGCAGGATGAGGGCGAAGAACCACACGCTCATAACCCATCCCAAGCGCAGTCGCATTCGTCAGAAAGTATCTAACCGCATCGAACTCGGTGTAACCCCAATGACGCTCGTTTCCGAATCGCAGACGAGCATGCTCGGAAGTCGGTTCCGTGACCAGAAGTACTCGGCCCGTTCCGCCCTCAGCACGCACCCCGAGGCGCAATTCCGCGGCCCGAAGATCCTCCTGAATATCCAAGAAGTAAGGATTCGGCACCAGCGTCACTCGCAAGTCGAGCCCATCGAACACTCGGCGAGCGATCTCTATCCCGGCCTCGTCGCCCACCCAAATTTCATCAGGCCAGTGGACCCGTCCATCCCGCTCAAAGCGCTCGCGGTAGTTGACCCAGTGATCAAGGAAGACCACTGTGCGCTTACCCGCTCGCTTCGCTACATCTAGCGCATGCCATTCAAGCTCCGACTGCCAGCTGGAACCGCAAAGCACCCACGCGGACTCGTGAATGGTTTCATTCAATGCACGCTTCCGTACGGCCCCGAGCTTGCGCTCGAAGACCCCAGCGGCAGGTCCCTCCAACGTCGCAACGTACGCCAGACTCTCGCGACGCAGATAGCTGCTGACCACTTCGGCGCCACCGGCGTCATGGCTTACAACACCGATCATTCGCGGCGCCCGTCGACGAGTTCCGACCGCAGCAGTCCGAACTCCACAACATCCATCCACGCGCCATCGAGGTAGAGGTGTTCGCGTCGCACCCCTTCCTGCTGCATGCCAATCGCGCGCGCCACTCCTTGCATCCCCTCGTTGGCAGCCGCGGTACCGCAGTAGATTCTGTGAAGATTCAGCTTCAGGAATCCGTGCTCCACCAACTTGCGAGCAGCAAGCGTCGCAACGCCCCGGCCCCAGTGCCGTCGGTCACCCATAAGTATCGCGAGTTCCGCGGTACGGTTGATGAGCGACAGGGCCTGCAGACTGACGTTGCCGACGTGCCCATCCACGTCGTGACACACCGCCCATACCACCATCGTGTCACCGTTGACTGAGCTCAGAAACTGACGGAAGTAGTCGTCGGTGCGAGCGAACTTGCCGTGGGAGTTGAAACGGCACACGTCCTGGTCCTCAAACCAAGACGGATACGGCCCCGCCAGGTCGGATTCGCGCAAGGCTCGCACAAAGTACTCGTCGCTCAACCGGTAGATCACCGCAAAGCCTCCAGGTTCGCCCAGACCTTTCGGAACGCCGCCACGAGAAGGTCGACTTCCTCGTCTGACATTTCGTTCATGCACATCGCGTAGCCAAGATACGTCTCATCGTGGAGGTTCTCGGCGACCGGACAGATGCCCTTCTGGTAATTGACTTCACGCTTACAGATGTCCGACGTCCAGGGAAAGCCCTTCGACCCGTACGCGATCATCCGCTGATAGATCGGTAGGAGATGCACGTTCTGATATCCCGTCGCAATGCCCGTCACCCCTTCCGCACGCAGCGCGTCGGCAATACGGGTCTTCGGAATTCCAAGTCGTGTCACATCAACGAGTAGTGGATAGATGTAATACACGTGCGTACAGTCGGGTTCGATGATCGGCGGCCTCAAGCCGTCGAGGCCGAGCAGGCCCGCCGTCAACCGCGCAGCCGCATGCTGGCGGCCGGCGACCTTCGTCTCCAGCTTCTTCAGCTGCTCAATCCCGATAGCACACTCAATCTCGCCAAGCCGGAAATTGTGTCCGACCATGTTCACCAAGTCGGTCTCACCCTTATCGCCAACGACGGCCTCCGCGTGATTGCGGATCAAACGAAGCCTCTCTGCCAATGCATCACTTTCGGTCACGAGGATCCCGCCCTCGCCGGTGTGGATGTGCTTATGGAAGTTCAAGCTGAATCCGCCGATATCAGCCATCGTGCCCGTGTATCGACCGCGGTATCTGGCACCGGGTGACTGGGCCGCGTCGCTGATCACCTTCAGGCGGTGTCGCCTGGCAACCTCCATGATGGCATCCATGTTCGCCGAATGGCCGAAGATGTCCACCGCCATGATGGCGCGCGTGTACGGCGTGATGTTGGCCTCGATTGATGCCGGATCCAGGCAGAACGTCCGCGACTCGATGTCGGCAAACACCGGAATGGCATTCCAGTGAAGGATCGCCGTGGCACTGGCGCACATGGTCCAGGGACTGACGATGACCTCGTCGCCTGGCTCGATGCCAATGGCACCAACAGCCGCGATCAGTCCGGATGTCCACGAGTTGACTGTCACGGCGTGCTTGACACCGAAGTAGGCTTCGCACTGGCGTTCGAACTCGCGGACCATGGGACCCCCGTAGAAATCCGGATCCCACGCTCCGATGAACTTCGAGAGCACGCCGCTCTCGATCACCCGAACGGCAGCGTCTCGCTCCTCGACGCCGATCGGGTTATAGCGCCGGAATGGTGTCTCGATGGTTCTCGGCCCACCCAGCAGGGCCAGCGTTTCAGCGTTCAGCGTTCTCATTCGACAGCTCCTTGAGGACCGCGTTCATCCGCCGTTGCGTATCGAGGGCCTGCCGGCCCGGACACAAGTGATGAGCCTTGCCGTCCATTGCCTCCGCCAGTTGGCTGAGGACATGCCACTGGTAGCGGTCCGTCCCCGACCGGAGAAACTCAGGTTTGTCGCCAAGGACCATGTAGCTCGACAGGCGAGGATGGTGCACAACGGGTTGCCACTGGACGGACTCGCCACCCCGATCGTATCGAAGCCGGCCATTCGACGCGACAAGTTCGACCGTATAGTGAGAGTAGTCTTCTTCACGCGCAGCCAGGAACACGATCGCACCTCGGTCGAACTCCAGACGCACGTCGGGCTCGGCATCGTGGGCGCCCCGCGCACGCCCAGCGTCAATACCGCGCGCGGCGACCATCGCACCGAGCCAATACTCGAGCAGATCCACAAAATGCGATCCGTTGTGAAGAAACCCCTTCGAATACCACGCCGTGCCTTTGATCGGCCCGGCGATCTCGCCCGTGCGAATCCGTCGCGCAACCTCGATGACCGCCGGATCCGCCCGTCGAAAGAAGTTCACGAACAGTGCCACGCCTCGAGCTTCACAGGCCAGGACGAGATGTTCCGCCGCCGACAGCTCGTAGGCAAGCGGCTTCTCGCACAGAATCACGCGAGGCGTGAACCGCCGAAGAACCTCCTCCACCACTTGTCCATGGACCGCAGTTGGCGACGCGACGGCCACAACGTCCGGATCGGTGTCGGCGGGGACGTCCGCAACGCATTCGTAGGCTGGCACGTGATATCGCGCCCGGAATCGCGCACGCGACTCGGCATCGGGATCGACACCTGCAACCAATGAGAACCTCTCATGGTTGCTGAACGCGCAAGCGTGCGTATAGCAGTAGCGGTCCGGATCGAGATCGAAGTCGTAGCCGAGCCCGATTTGGCCCAAGCCGACCAATAGCGTAGCGAAGGGCACCGTGAATCCGTGTCAGTCGAACAGCGGCCAGAGTACCGGCTCGCCGGCGGCGACGGGTCGCGTGACCCGCCTTCCAAGAACCTGCGGAAGGAACTTCGGCGCCAAGCCAAAGCCCGGACGAATCACACGAATATTGTCAGCCGTGAGCACGTCCCCCGCCGCTATCTCGCGCACCGCATAGATGGACCGTCGGAAGACGAGGTTCGCTTCCTCGGCACTCTCGCGGTCATAGTTTACGTCTCCGCGCGCTTCCCATGCCATTCGGCATCCAACGGTCAGTTGCTCAAGCTCAGCGGGCTCGATCGAAAATGTCGAGTCAGGCCCGCCGTCGCGACGATCGAGGATGAAGTGCTTCTCGATGACGCAGGCGCCAAACGCGACCGCGGCACACGCCACGGCCGTGCCATTTGAATGATCGGAGAGGCCAGCCGGCACACCAAACGCGCTGGCCATATGAGGAATCGTGCGCAGATTCGCGGCTGACGCTGGTGATGGATAGGCGCTGACGCAGTGGAGCAGTACGATGTCGCGGCAGCCGTGAACCCGAAGGGTCGTGACGGCCTCGTCGATTTCACCGAGGCTCGCCATGCCGGTTGAAAGAATCACAGGGCGGCCAGTCCGGGCAATCCGCGCGAGCAATGCAAGGTCGCCAACTTCGAACGACGCCACCTTTATGACTGGCGCATCGAGGTTCTCGAGCAATGCCACGGCGGTGTCGTCAAAAGGCGTGCTGAACGGGATAATTCCAACCCGGCGCGCCTCCGCGAACAAGGTCTCGTGCCACTCCCACGGCGTGTGCGCTTTCGCGTACAAATCGTACAACGTTAACCCGTCCCACAATCCGCCCTTGATCCGAAAGTCCTCACGATCAGACTTCAAGGTCATCGTATCCGGCGTATAGGTCTGGAACTTCACGGCATCCGCACCACGCCGTTTGGCCTCGCGTATGTGCTCCAACGCACGGTCGAGACTCCCATTGTGGTTCGCCGACAACTCGGCGATGATGAACGGCGGATGACTCGACCCCACACGTCGCCCAGCGATAGTGATTTCGTCAGTTATCACAATGCTGCACTCCCGTTGTCGGCACAGTTACCCGTCGGCGATCCGTCGCGGATGAATGTGCAACTCGTACGCTCGACCTCGGATCTCGAAGAACGCTGGATACTTGCGATTGTCGACCACTCGCAAGAGGTCGAACTGCGCCTCCAGCGTCTTCGTGGGGTCCAGTCGACTGTCCGACGGACGACGCCGACGATATGACGACGGCTCGCCGGTCTGGGGCCGTCCAAGCAGATCTCCGCTGGTGAACAGCATGATGGCGCGCTCGCAGAGCCGCACGGTGGCTGCGCCCAACACGTCATGCATCTCAGGCAGCAATTCGGTGCCTTCGAACTGCAGGCGCTCCTGGGCATAGATGTCACCGGAGTCAGCCGCATCCTCTGCTTCCAGAAGCGTGACGACAACCTCGCGGCGACCTTCCAGGATTTGCCAACTGAGCGGCGACATGCCTCGCCCTCGGGGCAGGTCACTCGCGTGCACCACCAACGTGTGGCGAAAACGCGACCGAAAGTCCCGATCGAGCAGGCGCTCCCAACCGAGCACAAAACACAGGTGGCCCGGGGAGACCGCTCGCGAGTCGTGCGACCAATGCACACGATGGCCCGCGCGCACGAGCGCGGACAATGGTGTAGCTAGATAGTTGTTGACCCATGAGTGGCGGTCGGTCAGGAAGGTCAAATCCAGTCCCGCGACCGCAGCTTCACCGCTGCAATCTCCGGCAACGGGTGATCCCGCGAATGCGGACAGTTCGGTATTGACGGGGGACGAAGATGCCGCGATTGAGAGCATCGCATCGGCGACGCGCCGCGCACCGAGGCCATCCACGAGCGGCGGCAACGCTTCGAGGTTCAGCTCGACGGTCGACAGCGCGAGCGCGTATTCGGCAGGCGTTCGAGGCACAGATCCGATCCAATGCACGTACCCAGCCTCATGCACCGACCTGGTGAAGTCCACCTGATTGTCTGCAGCGGTGACGACCACGGCGGGAAGTCGGAGACACAACCGCTCCCACGTCGTCGAGCCGGCCGCTCCCAGTGCAAGATCCGCCCGTGCCATGAGTCCAGCGAGAGACGGCGGGTTGCGGTACACTGTGGTGCCCGCACGACGCAACGCGGCTTCCGTCACGGCTTGCGGCGCCGGGTGGTTTGGTCCAAGCACCACGTCGACCGCGTAGTCAGTAAATTCCCGTTGCGACAGCGCTTCAAGTGCCGCGCCTGTTTCGTTGGTCGCATCGCTGCCCCCAAACGAAACCAGGATCCGGCGACGGTAGCCGCCTCTGGCCGGCATCACCGAGGCCAACTCCGCGAACGCCGGTTGCAGGAGGGCAAATCCAGGCCCGAGTAACTGGCGGCAGTGAGGCGCCACGAGCGATTCGTACCGCACTGGTGTCGCTGCGCCGAAGTAATTCTGGTCGAGCAGCATGTCCGCGCTATGGACACGGTTCGCGAGGTCATCAATCGCGAGCACCTTTGATCCGGCGCAGCGCAGCGTCGCTTCCCACGCGGCGTCGAAGTCATAGTGATCGACAACCACCCAATCGACAAACGGCTCTCCGAGGACCGCCAGAGTCTCGCACGCATCATCGCGGTCCGAGGCGCCGCCCGTGACCGCTGGCAAAAGCAGGACCTGAAAACCAGCATCCCGCACGCGATCGGAGATGTGGCCAGCGTACTCTCGGCAGACAAACCTGACGGTCGCACCACGCTTCCTGAGCTCCAGCGCCAGCGCCAGGCAGCGCATCACGTGGCCGCTACCGAGTTGTGCTCCACTGTCAGCGCGCACTGCAACCGACAATGCTCGCATGGTCCTAGGGGCTTTCGTTCATGAGTATGCGAGCGAGCATCTCGGCCCGATCCCAGTCCTCCTGCGTGTCAATATCCTGCACACGGTACCGCGGCAAGACCAACATCTGGGAAGTCGATGAGAACAGCGGACGTGCCTCCGTCCACGCGTCCCGCAATCCGAAGTAGAACTGGCCGGCGTCGTGAAACGCCGGCTCGAGGTCCTGCGAGCGAGGCTGACGGTGCTCGGGCCAGAACATCTCCGCTCCCCCGCCCTCGACGGAACGCAGTGCCCGCTGAATAGGATGCGGAAATGACGTTGCAGTGAACACGTAGTCCGGCGGTGGGTCGAGCCGGAGCATGTCAAATGCCGTGCGATAGTCTCCCGGACGCGTGAGTACTGCAGCAGGATAGGCGCAGCAGCACAGGTCACCGCGCCAGCCTAGTGACTCCAGAGCAAGGATCGCATGGCTAATGACTGGAATCGTCGCGGTAGTATCGTTTGCCAGTTCGTCAGGCCGTCGAAACGGTACCTCAGCCCCAGCGCGGATCGCGACATCGGCAATTTCGTCGTCATCAGTTGAGACCACAATCCTGTCGAAGACGCCACTGTCGTGCAGTACCGCGATCGTCCTCGCCATGAGTGGGATTCCGAGAAACGGCTTGATGTTCTTTCGAGGAATCCGCTTGCTGCCACCACGAGCTGGCACCACCGCCAAGCATCCAAGCCTGCCGCTCATCTGAGGACCTCCGTGAGCGCATTGATGACCCGCCCCTGCAACTCGTCAGTCAACCGCGTGTAGATCGGCAGGCTGATCGCCTCTGCGTAGTGGCGCTCAGCTTCAGGCCAAAGACTGCGGTCGAATCCCATCCGCTGGTAATACGGATGCTGATACACTGGAATGTAGTGCACGTTGACGCCGATCCCGGCGGCGCGCAGCTCTGTGAACACCTCGAGATGACTCTTCTTCATTTCGGCCAGCTGCAGTCGAATCACGTATAGATGGAGCGCCGAGCGCGCCGCGGCGGAGCGCACTGGCGTTCGCAACGGGAGGGGAGCAAGAGCAGCGTCATATCGCTTGGCAATGCGGTGTCGCGTGGCCACGAACTCATCAACCCGAGTCATCTGGCTCATACCAAGAGCGGCCGCCACGTCGGTCAGTCGATAGTTGAAGCCAAGTTCGACCTGCTGATAGAACCACGGGCCGTCGGGCGCTTGCGTCATGTCCGCGGGCTCACGAGTGATGCCGTGCGAGCGCATGGACCGCATCCGCTTGGCAAGCGTCGCGTCATTGGTGAGCGCGATCCCTCCTTCAGCCGTCGTGATCACCTTGACGGGATGGAAACTGAGCACCGCGATGTCGCTGTATCGGCCGCAGCCCACTGGCTCTCCCTCGTAGCGACCACCGATCGCATGCGAGGCATCTTCGATGACCTTGAATCCATAGCGCTGACTAAGCAGGTGGATGTCCACCATGTTGCAGGACTCTCCACCCATATGCACAGGTATCACTACCTTCGGCAGTCTTCCTTCGCGTTCGGCATGCGCGAGTTTCTCAGCCAACCGCTCCGCGCTCAAATTGTAGTTACTCGGATCAATATCGACGAAATCCACCTGTGCGCCACAATAGAGGGCGCAGTTGGCACTCGCCACAAACGTGATCGGGCTCGTCCACACGACATCACCCGGTCCCACTCCCAGTGCAAGACACGCGATGTGGAGCGCGCTTGTTGCGCTGTTCACGGCTACGGCATGCTGAGCGTGGCAGTAGTCTGCCACAACCGCTTCGAACAGGGGAACAACCGGTCCCTGTGTCAAGAAGTCAGAGCGCAACACATTCACGACGGCCTGAACGTCCGCGTCAGAAATGTCCTGGCGTCCGTACGGGATCATCGTAGGAACCAGGTTGCCGACGTCACCACCAGCCGCCTAGAGGTGGAATTCACGGCCAATCAGACCACGCAACTCGTCAACAGTCAGGAAATGGGCATTGGTGCCGCTCTCGTAGCTGAAGCCGTACTCGCACAGGCGCCCCGCCTTACCATTGCTTTCGGAGGCAAACGTGACGGTGTTCCACAGCGGTGTTGAAGGCAGAATCACGTAGTAGTGGTCAAATTCCACCGACGTCAGCGCGTCCGTCGAGGTGATCATCTCTTCGTGAAGTTTCTCGCCCGGGCGTATTCCGACGAACTCCAATCGCGCCTCAGGAGCGATGGCGGATGCAACATCGACGACCCGGTACGACGGAATCTTGGGTACGAACAGTTCACCACCCCACATGCGCTCCAGCGAGGCGATCACGAACTCGACTCCCTCCTGAAGCGTCAGACTGAATCTCGTCATGCGCGCATCAGTAATCGGCAACACACCGGACTCGCGGCGCTTTACGAAGAACGGGATCACTGAACCCCTGCTCCCCAGGACGTTGCCGTACCGGACGACGGAGAATCGGATGTCACGATTCCCGCGATGGTTGTTCGCGGCCACAAAGAGTTTGTCCGACGCCAGTTTCGTGGCGCCGTAGACGTTGATCGGAGCGGCGGCCTTGTCGGTGCTCAACGCAATCACACGTCGCACGCCGGTTTCCATGGCAGCATCAACGACGTTCTGTGCACCCAGTATGTTGGTCTTGACGAATTCAAACGGGTTGTACTCGGCAGCCGGGACGTGCTTGAGGGCGGCAGCGTGAACAACCACATCCACGCGGTCCATGGCCTTGCGCAACCGCTCCTTGTCTCGCACGTCGCCGAGGAAGTAGCGCATCGTGGCGGCGTGATTCCGGAACGGATCGGCTTGCTGCATGTCGTACTGCTTGAGCTCATCTCGGCTATACACGATGAGACGTGTCGGCCGGTACTGTTCCAGCACCGTTCTACAAAAGCGCTGTCCGAAGGAGCCCGTACCGCCAGTGACGAGAATGTGGGCTCCGTCGAGCAAAGACTCATCGGTCATTTACGGCCTTCCTTGAACGAGACCATTCGTGTTTGTGGGTGCAGCGCTCGAAAAGACTCCAACGCTCGAATGCGCGGCGCCGAGGGTCGTGGATCATCGTAACTATCCAGCCAAGCGAGAGCCGGCCGGCGAAGGGGAGGCCTGATTAGGGCCGAGAGGCCGGAGGTGACGGTGCCAAGGCCGGGGGCGATGACGAAGGCAGGGAATGGGGCAGCCTTTCCCTTGGAATCTCGGCGCCGAGGGCTGGTAACTCGGGATGAGTACTCGGTCAGAGACGGTGCCACCGACAACAACAGGGATTGAGCCTTTGAACGACTTGAAGCCGTCCAGCGCGATCAGAGGCGCGGTCACCAAAGTCGACACTCCAGGTTTAGCTAGGGAAGGCACTTCGGCGACTTTGTTTCGTCGAACGCGATCTTCACGAGCGCCGATCCAATCGTAAACGCAACGCCCCGCCCAATCTGCGCCACCCAAATTACGAGTGACCGTCCGCTCCGCCGTTCCTGGACCACGCCACGGACGCCCGCCAGAACCCCTTCCTGCACGATCACCTCATCTCCGGGCGCATACTCCACTGGCTCGTTGATCGGCTCGGGCGCTGCGCCATCGCGTCCAATCGCGTCGCGCAAGGAAGTCACGAACGCGTTCGAAAGGAGGGCCGGCTTTCCACCCTCTTTCACCACGGTCAGCACGCCCGGAGTCGTCAGAATCTGCCGCCAGTTGACTGACTCGGCCTTGGCAAAAAGGTATCCGGGGAACAGCGGGCACTGCACGTCGCACCATCGATCGCTCCACCGATGGCGCTCCGTGACCTTCGGCAGCCAGGGCGTCAACCCAAGCGCCGTGAGGCGCTGCTCCACCTTCTTCTCTGCTCGCGACTCCGCCCAAATCACAAACCACGGGGCGTCCATCGAGATCTTCTGGTCGGTACGATGAATCATGGGTGCTCAAGTGCACGGTCAGTCACAAATGTGACCGCCGCATGAAGTACTTTGGTGATCCCCGTCCCCGCACCAACTAATAAACGGATACTACTTTCCGCCCTCTGCCCCCTCGCTCTCGGCCCGCAACCGTTCTATCTCGAGGCGGAGTGCGTCGTACTCTTCGATTTTCCGAGTGAGGAAACTCCTCGTCAGTTCTGCCTTGGCGACGACACCCTCTGGCGTCAGCAGGTAGGCGTAGCCACGTTTATTCTCGCTGTTCCTGAAGTTCTGGATCTTCACGAACCCCTTCGCCAACAGCGCTCGCAACACGTAGTTAGCCTTCCCCAAGCTCATGCCCAGCTCGCTCGCCATCTCGCGCTGCGTGCGGCTGGGGCTCTCGTTGAGAAGCCGCAGTACGCTCAGTTGAGACGGGTCGGTGGTGGGCGGTTGAAGCGTCATTTCCTGCCGCTCATGTGATTGTTCAACGCCTGAACATTCGATTTGGTATTCCCAGTGTCAAGTAGGCCGTTCGTATTAGTCCGATTGGACGGCTGTTGCGCGCCATCGATAATGTCCGCTTTAGCCGCCATTAGAAATGTCCCCCACGTTACGGGCCTCCGAGGAGGCCGACGTGGAGCGGATAGCGATGGGGATTCGAGAGCGGGAGCGCGCCGTGGTCTTTGCGCAGGT
>ORJL010049302.1_pt1 | contig 56498 bp, 47 predicted proteins | sample 1779941 | NCBI WGS metagenome assembly ORJL01 (sample SAMEA104232317, study PRJEB22302) | groundwater metagenome | biome: forest; feature: aquifer; material: groundwater | place: USA | collected 2011-08-07 | depth 5.8 m | reverse complement strand
CGCTCCAGGCCGCGCGGGCGGCGGCAACCTGGTCGGAGCGGAGCAGGCCGCGCTCGACCGCAAGCCGGTCGACGGGGTCCTCGGCGGGCGTCATGCCGCGATCTTGCCACCTGCGCGGGAGAGATGCAACGGGACTCGGTGTGCGCCCGTGCCCGACCGCCCTCCCCCAGCGCGATCGCCCGCCCCACCCCGCGCCTCACTTCCTCAGCCCCAGCCGCAAATATATCAGCGGCCGCATCAGCCGCCACCAGTCCAAGATCGGCACCATCTTGCTGAATCCCACTTCCTTCGCGTGGTACACCTTCGTCACCGGCGCCTCGCACACCCGGTATCCCCGCCGCACCGCCTGATAGAACAGATACGGCTCCAGCTCATAGCGATCCAGCCAGTCCTGGTCGAGCTTGATCTGCGGATCGTCGAGCAACGCGGCGCGGAAGGCCCGGTACCCGTTCGACCCGTCCGTCGCCGCGAACCCCGTGGTGATGCGGAAGAGCCAGGTGTAGAATTTCGTCGACACCCGGCGGAACAGCGTCATGTTCACCGTCCGCGTCCCGCCGATGCGCCGGGACCCCTGGACGAAATCGTGCGTCCCCGCCCACACCGGCCCGACCACCCCGTCCATCTCCGCGTGCAGGTCCTGGTTGTCCCCTCCCATCACCACCAGCGTCTCGTACCCCTGCTCGCGCGCCCAGCGGAAGCCGGTGCGCAGCGCCGCGCCCACGCCGCGATTGCGCTCGTGCAACAGCACGGTCGCGCCGGCTTCGCGGGCCTCGTCCGCGGAGCCGTCGGTCGAGCCGTCGTCGACCACGACCACCGCGTCCACGATCTCCCGGCGGGCGCCGCGCACCGCCGCGCCGATTTTCCCCTTCTCGTTGAAGCAGGGAAGGACGAGCGCCGTCCTCGGATGCGCGGTCATGCCGTCCCCCTCGCCCCCGCCATTCCCATCACACCCGCACGCTCGCCCCGCCGCGCGCCATCGAGCGGGTCGCGGCTTCCAGTGCCCGCACCACCGCCAGGCCGTCCCGCCCGCCGGTGAGCGGCTCCGTGCGCGCGCGCACGCATTCGAGGAAATGCTGCGCCTGGTTCTTCAAGGGCTCGGTATACGCCATCTTCGGGATCAGGATGTCGCCGTCGCGCACCACCCAGGGGAAGTCTCCGTACGTCTCGTACTGTCGCGCGGACATCACCCCCTTGTCGTAGACGCGGATCGGCTCCTGGGCGTTCATGTCGCTCCAGACCGCCATCTTGCGGTCGCCGACCACGGTGACTTCGCGCACCTTCTTGGGGTCGAGCCAGCTCGCGTGCACGTGCGCGAGCACGCCGTCGGGAAAGACGAAGGAGAGAAAGGCCACGTCCTCGACGCCGTCCTGGAGGATGCGCTGGCCGCGCGCCGAGACCTCCCGCGGCTCCGCGCCGAGCAGCCAGCGGAAGATCGAGACGTCGTGCGCGGCGAGGTCCCACACCACGCTCACGTCGCGCCGGATCGGCCCGAGATTGGTGCGCGTGGCGTGCAGGTAGTACGTGCGGCCGAGCACGCCGGAGTGCATCAGGTCGCGCAGCTTGCGCGCGCCGTCGTTGTACAGGAAGAGGTGCCCGACCATGAGCACCCGGCCGCGCCGGCGCGCCAGCCGCACCAGCTCCTCCGCTTCGGCGGACGAGGTGCAGAGCGGCTTTTCCACGAGGACGTCCTTGCCCGCCCGCAAGGCCTCGCGCGCGAGGGCGAAGTGGCTCGCCGTCGGCGTCGCCACCACCACCGCGTCGACGCGCGGGTCGCGCCAGGCCGCCTCGGGATCGGCGGCACAGCGGAGCTTGCCATAGCGCTCGCGCACCAGATCGAGGCAGGCGGGGTCGGGATCGACGCAGAGCGTCACCCGGCTGTCACGCCGCTCGGAGAAGACCCGCACGTGGTTGCGGCCCCACTCGCCGCAGCCGAGGATCGCGAGACGAACCGGCACCTGCACCCCTCTACCGCCGCGCCGCGCAAGCCGCCAGCACTTCGCCCACGCGCTGCACCCGCGTCGCATCGAGCGTTTCGAACATCGGCAGCGACAGCACCGTTTCCGCCATCTCCTCGCTCACGGGGAAGTCCCCCGGCTTCCAGCCCCGCTCCCGGTACGCCTCCTGCTGGTGGATCGCCACCGGATAGTGGATCCCCGTGTCGACTCCATTGGCCTTGCAGTACGACATCACCGCTTCGCGTTCGCGCGTTCGCACCACATAGAGATGGAACACGTGCGTGCGATCGGGCATCACCCGCGGCAACTCCACCCCGCTCCCTTGCAGGCACTCCGCGTACGTCGCCGCCGCCGCCCGCCGCGCCTCGTTCCAGCGCGGCAGATGCGGCAGCTTGATCCGCAGCACCGCCGCCTGCAGTTCGTCCAACCGGGAGTTGAACCCCTGGTGCGTGTGGTAGTACTTCGCCCGCTGGCCGACGTTGCGGATCCGCCGGCACGCCTCCGCCACTCCCGCGTCCTGCGTCACGATCGCCCCGCCGTCCCCCAGCGCACCCAGGTTCTTCGCCGGGTAGAAGCTGAAGCAGCCCGCGTCCGAAAGCCCGCCCACCGGCTTGCCCTTCCACGTCGCCCCGACCGCCTGGCAGGCGTCTTCCACCACCTTGAGCCCCTTCGCCCGCGCCAGTGCCGCGACCGCGTCCATGTCCACCGGCTGCCCGTACAGGTGCACCGGCACGATCGCCTTCGTCCGCCGCGTCACCGCCCGGGCCGCGGCTTCCACGTCGAGCAGGAAGTCCTCCCGCCGGACCTCCGCCAGCACCGGGATCGCCCCGATCGACGTCACCGCGAACGCAGTCGCGATGAACGTGTGCGCCGGGACGATCACCTCGTCCCCCGGGACCACCCCCACCGCCAGCAACGCCACCCGCAGGGCGTCCAGCCCGTTGGCGGTCCCGATCCCGTGCCCGGCCCCGCACACCGCGGCGAATTCCTTCTCGAAGGCCTCGGTCTCCGGACCCAGGATGAAGTGCCCCCCGCGCACGGTCCGCTGCAGCGCCTCGTCGAGCGCGGGCTGGAGCTTCTCGTGCTGCGTGGCCAGATCGACGAACGGGACTTTCATGCCGCCTCCGTGACTTCTCACCGCGGACGCGCGCGATCGGACGTCCGCTGCTCCAGCTCTGCGAACCGCCAGCGCAACAGGGTCGTCAGCGCGGGCAGCCCGTCCTTCCAGCTGATCTTCTTCCCTTCAGCCTTCGAGCGGCCCTGGTACGAGACCGGCACTTCCCAGAGCCGGAAGCCCATCCGGCACACCTTCGCGGTGAACTCCGGATCGAACCCGAACCGGTTCGACTGCAGGTGAAGACGCACGGCGACTTCGCAGGTGAAGGCCTTGTAGCAGGTCTCCATGTCCGTGAGCCGCACATTGTAGAGCACGTTGCTCACCCAGGTGAGCGCCTGATTGACGCCCCAGTGCCCGAGGCGATGGACCCGCCCCCCGCCGCCCATGAAGCGGGAGCCGTACACCACGTCGGCTTTCCCCGCGAGCAGCGGCTCGAGCAACCGCGGGTACTCGCGCGGGTCGTACTCCAGGTCGGCGTCCTGCACCACCAGGAAGTCGCCGGTGGCATGCTCGAGCGCGGTGCGCACGGCCGCGCCCTTGCCCTGGTTGAATTCGTGGAAGAAGGCCCGAATTTCGTGCCCGCTCCCACGGTAGCGCTCGGGCAGCGCCCGCACGAGGTCGCGGGTGCCGTCGCGCGAGCAGTCGTCGACCACGACCAGCTCCACGCGCACCCCCAGATCCACATCGAGCACCCGGTCGACGATGGCGTGGAGCGTGCGCATCTCGTTGTAGACCGGCATGAGCACGGAGAGCTTCACGACAGGCTCCTGACGGCGCGGGACGGGGCCGGGGTATAACAGAAATAACTCTTGTCTGCAAGGTCCGCCCCCCTATAATGAGCGGCCTCCCGGCGGTATCCGAGGTGTTCGATGCGCTTGCTCCTGCGCGTTTCCCTGGTCGTGACGGTCCTGGTGCTCCCGCTCCTGTGCGGCTGCTCCACCTGGCAGAAGGTCACCTCGGTGTTCCGTTCCGACACCGCGGAGCCGCCTCCCAGTACGTTTCCGCGCGACCTGCAGTTCGCCGACCTGCCGGTCCCGCAAGGGCTCGAGCACGATCGCGAGCACTCGTTCGCCTACCTGCACGGGCCGACCCGGGTGTCGATCTTGCGCTACTCCGGAAACGTCAGCGCGGACGACGTCGTGGAATTCTACCGGGCCGCGATGCCGCGCCATCAGTGGGAGTTGGAGATGGTGCTCGGCGAGCGCGAGAACCGCAAGCTCCAGTTCAAGAAGGCCCTCGAACTCTGCGAGGTCACCGTGACCTTGCAGAAGGGGGTCACCTACCTGACCCTTCGTCTGGGGCAGCGATGAACAACCCCGCACCTACCTCCGAGCAGCCCGTCCACAAGCCCAACGCGCCGAGTGGAGCCGAGGTCCATCCGGCCGACCTCCGCGTCGAGCAGATTCTCACCCTCTGGGAACAGCGGATCAAGCCCTACGCCAACCTGATCTACGCCGTCGTGGGCGGCGTGGTCCTGGTGGTGCTGGCCGGCTACTACTTCCAGCAGCAGTCGCAGTCGCGGAACGACGAAGCTTACCAACGACTGGCCGAAGCCAAGGACGTCAACGAGCTCGCCGCGATCGAGCCCAACTACGCCGGCACCGACGCGCACCCGTATCTCCTATTCGAGTTGGCTTGCCGCCGCCATGACGACGCCGGCCACGACCCGGTGAAGCTGAAGAATACGATCGCCGAATTCAATCGCCTGGCCGGGACCTACCCGGATCACTACCTCACGGGCCTGGTCCGCGCGCGCACCCGCGAAGCCGAAGAAGACCTCAAGTGGGTCGAGGAGCTCCTGCCCAAGAAGCTCACCGAGCTCGACGCCATGCGCAAGGCCTACGATGACGCCGGCAAGCCCAAGGACGACGGCGCCAAGAAGGAAGACGGCGACGGCGAGAAAAAGGGCGAGGACGGCAAGTCCGGTGACGTGAAGAAGGAAGAGCCCGGGGACGGCAAGACCGGCGAGGAGAAGAAAGACGGCTCGGGCGGCGAGCAGAAGTCGGGCGACGGCGGCGAGAAGAAATAGGCGTCGCGTCAATTCTGTACGCGGCCAAATCGCCTCCCGCGCGCCCTGGGCGATTCAGTCCCCCGTCTCTCCCGGACGCGCCCCTCAGCGCGCACCCCTGGACCGGCTGGCCCGGCTCGCGGTGGAGGCGGGCTACCCGGAGGCGGAGCTGAAGGCCGAGATGGCTGCGGAGGAAGCGGCGCACGGCGGCGGGGGCGGCGGACGCAGGAGGTAGGGCGGTCCTGACTACCGGTATTCGCACTCGGCGAGCGGCCGCAACCAAGGCTGCGCATCGGGAGTGATCGAGGTGCGCGGGAGGCAGGAGGCTCGGAGCGCGGTCAAGACGCGCGCAGGATCGCAGCCGTAGATTCCGGATCCCCAGGCCGCATTGGCCTCGACCACGGCCCACCCCGATCCCGCCAGGATCCCGACGTCGACCACGACGGCCGGAGGCAGTGCAACCCCCGTGTCGGAGACGAACCTGATCGCGAATTGCTCGGCCTCGGCCCGCTCCTGATCCGGCGCGCGCCATGTTCCGTCTTCGCCGACGGCGAGCGCGCCGGACCGCCAATACGGGGAGCCGGTCAAGAGGCGCCGGTCGAGAACGAAGAAGCGGTATTCCACCTGCCAGTCAACGGTATCGGAGATCAGGACGGGAGTGTCCTCGGGGAGTCCCTGAGTCGTCGGCAATTCGGCGCCTGAATCATAGACCCGCGCCGTGAAACACTTTTCCTCGGCGGGCTTGATGAAAGCTCTCCCTGGGTGCCGGCGGGCGGCCCCCAACGTCGAAGCCGCTACCTGTCGGCGCAGGTAGGCGGGCGGAAGTGCGGGCAGCCAATCCGCAGGCGGCTGGAGCAGCGCCAGTTGGAGGGGGCCCGCGACGACGTCGGCGAAGAGCGGCTCGCCATAGAGGACCGGATCGCGATCGGCGAGCCCCGGGGGGACGCGCCAGCTCGGCAGGCGCTCAACCTGCCACCCGGCGCGCTCGGCCGCGTCGGCCACGGCGATCGTGTCCGGCGTCATCCGCGGCGGGAGCACGAGGGTGGGCATGACGTTCCTCCCCGATCCTCACCCGCGCGCAAGTGCGCGCATCATCTCGAGGGCTTCGTCGCGCGTCCGCACGCGCCCCTCGAGTTGGGCATCCTCGAGCACGGTGAGGATGCGGGCGTATTCCCGGCTGGGCGGCAGGCCCATGTCCCGCAGGTCGTTTCCATCGACCAAGAGCTTCGGGCGCAAGTCGTCCGGCCCCCAGCGGGCGAGCTGCTGCGCGATCCGGTCGTGCACATCGAGCGACTCCCCTCCGGCGAGGCAGCGCGCCCGATAGAGCGCAAGCAGCGCGGGGAAGTCGGGCGCCCGCGCCAGCCGCTTGAAGGCCGCCACCGGACCCGTGAACACCCGCGCCGGCGCATCTTGCCGAGCCACCAGCCAGACCAGGGACTCGCGCTCCTCGCGCGAGAGCCGCAGCCGGTCGCTCACTTCGAGGGCGCGGTCCGGCCCGGCGGCGCACAACAGCGCGGCCAGGCCGGGCGCGAGCCCGGTCGGGGCCAGCGCCATGAGCGTCGCGAGGCCGTGGTCAAAGGCGGACATGTCGGGTGCGGCCTCCGGAAGCAGCTCCCCGAGCAGATTGGTCGCCCACAGGAAGCCTATGCCGAGGCTGGCCCGGGGAGTCGCGAGGATCCGCTCGATCTCGTGGCGCACTCGCTCGCCGGACACCGTCTTGACCAGGGGCGCGAGCTCCCGGACGGCTTCGAGCGTCGCCGGCTCGATGGCGAAATCGAGCTTGCAGGCGAAGCGGACGGCGCGCACCATGCGGAGATGGTCCTCGCGGAAGCGGTCGCGCGGATCGCCGATCGCCCGGATCGTCCGGCGGGCCAGGTCCTCGCGCCCGCCCACCAGGTCGATCACGCGGTCCTCCGCCGGATCGTACATCATCCCGTTTACGGTGAAGTCGCGCCGCTGTACGTCCTCTTCCAGGCTGGAGAAGGTAACACTCTCGGGCCGCCGGCCGTCGAGGTAGCGACCGTCGGAGCGGAACGTGGCGACCTCGATCGAGGAGTTCCCCTGGTTCACCAGGACGACCCCGAAGGCCTTCCCCACCGGGATGGTCCTGCGAAACGTCGCGATCACCTGGTCGGGCGTCGCGTTCGTCGCGACGTCGATGTCCTTCGGCGCGACCCCCATCAGGCGGTCGCGCACGCAGCCCCCCGCGAAGTAGGCCTGAAAGCCCGCTTCGCGCAACCGCTTCACCACCTCGAGCGCGTCGCGCTCGGCGACGCTTTGCTGGTCCATCGGACTCCCTGCCGGCCCGCCCCGCGCGTTCCCGGGACGGCGCAGACGTCGATACGCCGGTGATCTCCGGGATGGGAGATTCTACCATTTGACTCACAGGCGCGCCGCGCTATCATGGAGCGGTCAGGGGGAGATTAAGGAGACGACTGCATGCATCGCCCCAAGCTCGTGCTCGCGTGGGGAGCCTTGGTTGCCGCGCTCTTCGGAGGCTGCGTCAACCTCAACGTCTATGTCTACTTCGACCAGAAGAAGCTCGACGACGCGGCCGACCGGTTCGTGCTCGACGTGCGCCGCGAGGTGCTGAAGGACGCGCCCGCCGCCGAGCCCCAGCCCAGCGGGACCCCGCCGGCCTCCGAGCAACCCAAGAAGGGCTCGTCGTTGCGACTCAGCGACGCCCATGAGATGTTCGCCTCCATCGCGTTCGTCCAGGAGGCGTCGGCCGGCGACGAGAAGTACATCAACACCGACACGCCCGCCATTCGCAAGATCAAAGACAGGATGCGCGAGCGGATGAAGAAGCTGGTCCGCTTCTTCGACGCCGGCAACATCGGCGAGAGCAATGCCGCCGCCCTGGACATCCGGAGCAGCGACGGCATCTCGGTCAAGGACAAGGGCGAATTGCGCTCGCTGGTGAAGGAAGAGAACGCCGATCGCGAGGAGTTGTTCCGCGAGGTCCAGGCCGCGAACAACGCCGCCGAATCGGAGATGGAAAAGATCCGCAAGGCCTGGGCCAAGGCCTTCCGCGAACGCACGAACGACGGCTGGTGGATCCAGAAAGACGACGGCGACTGGGTCCGCAAGGGCAGCGAAGAAGACCGGTAGCGCGCGTTCCGGCGCGGAGCGGCCGGCCGGCCGCTCCGCGCACCCTCGATCCAATCTGCGCTGCTCGCAGCGGGCCTCCGGCATGGTCCGGGCATCGCCGACGGATAATCTCGTCATTGCGGGCGCCTTGGCGCCGGCGTCACGGCTTTCGGCCCGGACCTCCGCCCCTCATTGCTTCCAGGCGTGGAAGAGCAGCCATTCCACGCCGAGCACCGCGAGCGCCCAGAGCGCGAGCCGCACCCAGGGCGGGGTTTCCGGCCCTTGCGGCCCCCGCTCCGGAAGGACGGGGACCCGGGTGGCGGTCGCGGTCGCGCGCACGTCGACTTCCCCGGGGTCAAAGAGATTCACCCCGAAGGCCCCCTTCGCCGTGCCCGCCTCGGCCGCATACCAGCCGGGACGGAGAGCCTGGTCCAGCACCAGCTCGCGTCCCGACACCGGCACCGTCCCCTCCGCGCTCCCGTCCGTGCGCCGCAGGCGGACTGCCGGCGCCGCCACGTCGGTTTCGAGCCGCGGCGGCTCGCCGCAGCGGTATTGCGGGCGGAAGAGCCACGACCGCCGGCCGGCGAACCAGGAAACCACGTTCTTCACCAGCAGCGGGTAGGCGACCAGCACGGGTAGGTTCGAGTCGGACAAGCGGAAGCCGAAGTACGCCCAGGCCCGCCCGTTCCCCGCGCCCGCGGCGGCGAGGATCGCGCCCGCCCCCTCGACCAGGGCCTGGTCCCCGCGCGCGGGAAAGACCACGCGGCTACGCTGGACTTGGAGCAGCTCGAGCGGCGCCCGGCGCAGCAGCGGGTGGTCGGAGGCCCAGCGCGCGACCGAAGGCGATTCCGTGACCGGCCCGATGCGCACGGGCAGGTGGGCGCCGCCGGAGCCGAAGAAGAGGTAGTTCCCCGGCGGCAGGTCGGCCGGGGGATCGGCTCCGTCGAAGGCGACGATGCCGACGCCTCCGCTCGGGAGCATCCCCGGGCGGAAGTCGCCGGCGCGCGCGCGCCCGCTCGCCTTCCCGTCCACGTGGTCCGCGAGCGCGGCCAGAACCGGTACGAGGAAGGAGTCCTCCGCGTCGGTGACGATCCAGACCCAGGGCTTCGCCAGCGGGGCGAGGGCGAGGTGGGCGCGGTCGTCGAGCGCGAAGTCGTCCGCCGGCTCCAGGCGCGCCTCGAGCAGGCCCGATTGGTAGGTGGGGACGGCGCAGGAGACGGTGACCGGCGAGCCCGGGGGGATCTCCACGGCGCCGCGGGCGATTTCCTTGCCCTGCAGGGCGACGACCCAGTCGCGTCGCAGAGGCGCGTCGGCGCCGGCGCGGAACTCGAGTTGGAGTTCCGCGGAGACGTCTCCCCACGAGCGGTCGATCTCGGCGGCGACGATGGCGGCATTCTGCGCCGCGCCGCCGGTGCGGACGAACCAGTGTCGCGCGTCGCGCAGGAACCCGTCAAGCCCGGTGACGCCCGCGCCGTCGGAGAAGAAGACCACATTCAGCGCGGCGGCGTCGGGGTGCTTGTGGACGGAGCCCCAGGCGGTCTCGGCGCGGCACGGACCCGGCCGCCAGTCGAGTGCGTCAAGCGCGGCGCGCAGCTCCTCCGCATCGGGGGGCAAGGGACCGAGCGAGACCGGCTCGGTTCCGGCGGAGACGAGGGTGACCCAGGCGGCCGCGGGGAGGCGGTCGAGGAGGGCGCGGGCCTCGGCGCGGGCGGCGTCGAGGCGGGAGCGGCCGCCGGCGTCGGTGGCGGCCATGCTCGGGGAGACGTCGATCACCAGGGCCCAGTGGTCGGCGCCGGACGCGCCGGGCTTGCTGCCGGGAGCGGAGGCGGCCCCGACGAGCAGGGCGAGAAGGCCGAGGTTGACGGCGAGGAGCAGCCACTCGCGCAGGCGGGTGAAGCCCCGGGGACGGCCTTCCGGGCCGAGCGCCTGGCGCCAGATCGCGAGGGACGGGACGACCAGCGGCCGGCGTCTTCCCTTGTAGAGAAAGACGATCGCGATCGGGATCGCCAGCATCAGCGCCCAGAGGGCTTGGGGGTGAATCATCGCGGTCCCGAATCCCGATTGTCACTTCGCCCGGATGAGCTGGCCCGAGCGGAGCAACTCGACCACCGCCCGTTCGAGGGACGTGGTGGTGAGGAGCCGGGAGTAGCCCACCTCGGACCGGAGGCAGAAGCGTTCGACGCGTTCCAGGTGGCGGGCCATGGCCTGGCCGTAGCGGACCAGGGTCGCCTCGTCCACCGTGAGGACCTCGCGTTCGCCGGTCTCGGCGTCGCGGAACTCGATGCGGCCGGACGCGCCCGGGGAGACCTCGAGCGGATCGACGACGTGGATCGCGTACGGGCGGACGTTGCGTGAGCGCAGCCGGAGGAGGGCGCGCTCGAGCCCCGCCGGATCGTAGAAGTCGGAGAGCACGACGGCGAGGGTCTTGCCCGAGAACGCGGGGAAGGCTCCGGAGAGGGCGTCGACGAGCGAGGTCTCGCCCGCGGTCTCGAGGGCGGCGAGGGCGCGCAGGAGCTCGAAGATGCGACGCCTGCCGCGCATCTTGAGCTGGAGCGGGAGCAGCGTGCGGTCGAAGGCGAGGACGCTGGTGGCGTCGTAGTGGGAGAGGCCGATGTAGGCGAGCACGGCGGCGAGCCGGCGGGCGTAGAGGAACTTGGAGACGGTCCCGTAGTCCATCGACCGGCTGCGGTCGACGAGGAGGAGCAGGTGGACGTTTTCCTCGGCGGCGAACTCCTTGACGAAGAGGTGGCCGCTGCGGGCGTAGACGTTCCAGTCGACGTACTTGAGGTCGTCGCCCAGTGAGTAGGAGCGGTAGTCGGAGAACTCGATCATGCCGCCGCGCCGGTGGGTGCGGTGTTCGGCGCGCTCCTGGCCCGCGAGGACCCGGCGGGCCACCAGGCTGAGGTACTCGAGGGTGCGGACGAAGTCCGCGTCGAAGGGGGAGGGAAGTTCCGCGGGGGGGCGGGGGGCGGACATCACTCGAACATGCGCACAGCGGCGTCGACCGTTTCGCAGAAGGAGAATATTTGCGAGAGGCCGAGCAGGTCGAACACTTCCTTCACGTTGGTCGAGGGCGTCATCAGGATGATGTTGCCGCTGTTCTCCTGGGCGCGGCTGATCGCGCCGATGAATACGCCGGCGCCGGCACTCGAGATGTAGTCGAGCTTCGAGAGGTCGACCACCAGGCGGTAATTGCCGGACTCGAAGAGGTTCTCGATCAGGCGCTCCATCTCCTCGAACGTATGGGCGTCGAGGAATCCGCTCACGCAGATGTAATAGATGCCGTTCTGCACCTTCTGGGTGGTGATCTGGAACTCCGGCATGTTGTCCCGCTCCTTACCGGGGTCGGCACCCTGCCCGCCCGCCGTTCGACCTAGCCCGGATGATTCACGAACGGCTGCGCCATTCGTCAATAACCCGGCTGCAACCGGCCTTGCAGGCCAGTTGCAGCTGGATACGCCCCGCCCAGCGCGCGGCACACAGTGTCGCGCGCCAGTCGGCCCGCGGCCTGGCCGCATACGCAGCCAGGAGACCGCGGGCGGACTATTCATGAATCCGCTGACGCGGCTTCAGGAATAATCCGGGCTAGGCCTTCTTGGCATTGACGTACTTCACCAGGATGAGCTCGTTTTGCACGCCTTCTTTGAAGATGTACTTGACCTCGTCCATGATCTGGCGCATCAGGAACACGCCGAGGCCCTTCTTCCTGCCCTGGCGGACGTGATCGAGGATGTCCACCGGCTTGATGTTGCTGGGATCGAACTGCCGGCCCTGATCGCGGATGATCACGGTGAACCGGCTCGCGTCGAACGAGATCTCCATTTCGATCGTGCCTTCGACCTGGTCTTCGTATCCGTGCTCGATGATGTTGGACACGGCCTCGTCGATCGCCAGGATGATCTTGTTCTCGATTTCGGGCGGAAGCGCGCTGGCCTTGATCATCTTGGAGGTGAACTCCCGCACGACCCCGCAGAAGCGGGTGTCGTTGGAGATGACCAGCCGGTCTCGGGTGACGCCGTCGGACATACCCGGAACTCTCCAGCCTACGTCGGAAGCAAGCGGACGGTGACCAGCGAGATGTCGTCGTGCTGCGGCCCGGTCGACTGGTGCTTGTCGAGCGCCTCGACCACCGTGGTGATGAACTCGTTGGAGGTGCGCGCGGCCAGCGCGAGGTTCATGTCGTAAAATCTCTCGTCGCCGAACTCCTCCATGTCGAGGCTCATGGACTCGACCACGCCGTCCGTGTAGGCGCAGATGCGGTCGCCCGGGAAGAGTTGCACCCGCTGTTCCTTGATCGTGCGTTCGAAGATCGGCCCCTTGTCGAAGCCGAGCGCGATCCCGTTGGGGTTGACCAGCTCGTATTTCTTGGTGGCGTGGCGCGCGACGATCAGCGGGTTGTGCCCCGCGCTCGACACCAGCAGCGTGCGGTTGCGCACGTTGAGCACGATGTACATGCAGGTCACGAACATGCCGCGGCGGATGTCGCGCGCGAGGATCCGGTTGGTCTTGACCAGGGTGTCGGCGGTCGACAGGTTGCGCTCCGCTTCCATGCGCAACAGCGAGCGCGCCATCGTCATCACCATCGAGCCCGGGATGCCCTTGCCCGACACGTCGGCCACCACCAGGCCCAGGTTCTCCTGGTCGATTTGAATGAAGTCGTAGTAGTCGCCGCCGACCTCCTTCGAAGGCCGGTAGAACGCGCCGATGTCGTACCCGGGGAAGCGCGGAATGCGCTTGGGCAGAAGATTCGACTGGATTTCGGTCGCGATGTTGAGTTCGTGTTCGAGCGCCTTGGTCTCCAGCTCGGCCTGGTGCGCCGCCTTGAGGCTCACGGTCATGGCTCCGAAGGCCTTCGCCAGCAGGCCGATCTCGTCTCTGGACTGAGCGTGCGTCTTGTGGTCGAGGTCGCCTTGGGACACGGCGTGGATGTCGCGCAGGAGCAACTTGACCGGCTTGACGATCGAGGAAGCCATGAGGAACCCGATTCCCAGCCCGACCAGGACCGCGATCACCGCGGGGAGGGCGAAGGCGGTGAGCAGATTGCGCTGGACCTCGTCGATCTTCGCCATGGAGAGGATCAGCATCACCTCCCCGGTGACGATCCCGTCGTTGTTGCGGATCGGGTAGCGGAACGAACGCGCGGGGATGGGGCGGCCACCGCCCCCCGCATAGTGGCCCTCCGTGATCTCCAGTCCGTCCGAATCCTCCTTGTGCAGCACCTTGGGGCCCGATAGGTTGATGCTGCCGCTCGTCATGTTGACGAAGGCGGCCTTGCCGGTCGCCGTGACCTCGAAGATGATGATGTCGAGGACGGCGGGGGTGATCTTGAGTCTGGTTTTGTCGACGATCGCGTCGTGGCCCAACCGCAGCATCGGGCTGGGCAGGCTGAGCTTGTTGAGCTCCGTGCCCGCCTCCTTGAATGTCTTCTCGACCTCGCCGAGTACCGCGTCGATCTGCTTCTTGTCCTCCGGATTGCTGAGGTTGAGGGTTTGCATCATCTGGCTGAGCTTGATCGCAGCATCGGCCATCTTGTTGCCGACGGCGCGGGCGGTCGGGCTCTGGCCGAATTCCTTCCAGACGCTGACCTCGACGCTGGCGACCACCTTGGCCATGCGGATGCCGGCCTGGTTTATTTCCTCGTCGACCTCCGTCTTGGCGCCGGTGAAGGCGGCGATGACCAGTGCCACCGAGGCGATCGCCACCGAGATCACACAGGCGAACGCGACCTTGACCGCGAGCGAAGCGCCCTGGAGCTTGAAGGTCGGATCCGAGGGGGGGGGCGGCTCAGATTCTTCCTCGCCGCCCTCGTCGCCGCCTTCGTCTCCTTCGGATTCCGACGAGCGGCCGGGCCCGCGCCTCATTCCGCCCGAGCGGGGAGCCGGTCCCTTGCTGCCGTCCCGGCTCAATTTGGCCCGGCGCGACGGTCGTTCACCCATGTCCGGTTCCCTCAGGCCTGGATCACACGGTTCCGGCCCTGTTCCTTTGCGCGATAGAGCGCGCGGTCCGCGCTCGCCACGAGCGAGCGCGTGTCTCTGGCGTCTACCGGGTAGGCGGCCACGCCAAAGCTCACCGTGACCGCGATCGGCCCCTGCGGCGAGTCGATCTCGAGCGCCGCCACTTTCTTGCGCAGCCGCTCCGCCAGGTTGAACCCTTCCTGCTTGTTGGTCTCAGGCGCGACGAGGGCGAACTCCTCGCCGCCGTAGCGCGCGATCACGTCGCTCTTGCGGATGCAGTCCCGCATCACGCCGGCGACCAACCGCAGCGCCTGGTCTCCCACCTGGTGCCCGTAGCCGTCGTTGATCTTCTTGAAGTGGTCGATGTCGGCCATCAGCAGGCTCACCGCCCGCAAATCGTCGCTCGGCTGGATCCGACAATACCGTTCCGCGCGGGCTACTTCCATCACCAGGTGCATGTCGAAGTGGCCGCGGCTGTAGACCTGAGTCAGCGAATCCACGATCGACCGCCGGTGCAGCTGCGCGTTGTGCAGCGAGATCGCGATCATGTCGCTCAGCAGGCCGATGAATTTCAGCTCGGACGGAGTATAGGCCTGCCTGACAAACCTCTTCCCGAGGCACAGCAGGCCCTTCAAATCCGCGCCGAGCTGCGGATCGCGCCGGATCAGCGGGATGCACAACTCGAGATCGTGGGTCCGCAGAAAGTCGATTTCCCGGAAGTTCCACTCCTGCGGATCCAGGTCCACCACGAAAAACGGCGAACCCACCTCGCGGATCTTCTTCCCGAAGGGACTGCCGGAGTCGAATTCGAACTGCGGCTGGTCGGAGCGGGGCGGGATATAGACGATACGCGAGCTTTCGAGCTCGGACTGCCTCAGCAGGAACACCTTGCTCACGGCGAACTTGCCGCGAGTGGTGCTGACGATATAGCCGATATAACTCTCGATCCCGTGGGAGTCAAGCGATTTTGCGTTGATCTGGTTGGCGATCTCCATCACGGTGGAGAAATCCAGCTCCTGCTTGCGGATCTGGCGGGTCATCTCCTCCCCGCCCTTGCGGAAACGGCCGAAGGCATCGACCACCCGGTCGAGCTCCGCATCCCACTTTCCGTTGCAGCGGACCTCGAGGATCTGCCGCACCTGATCCACGGTCAGGTCGTCGCCCGCCATCGCCGGCGTCTCCCCTACCAAGCCTGCATCCCTGCGAGCACCACGAGCCCGGCCAGCACCCCCGCGGCCAGGTCGTCCATCAGAATCCCCCATCCGTGCGGCAGCCCCTGCAGCCGGTTCACCGGGAAGGGCTTGAGGATGTCGCCCACCCGGAACAGAACGAAGCAGGCGAGGATCGTCGCGCCATCGTGCCGGGCCCCGCAGAGCGCCGCCGCGGCGAAGTACCCCGCCACCTCGTCCAGGACCACCGCCTGCGGGTCCTTCGTCCCCCAATGCTTCTCGGCCCAGGGTCCCAAAGCCACGCAGCCCACCGAGGCGGCCAGTGCCAGCCCGATGCGGACCGGCACCAGGCTCCACCCGGCCGCGAGCAGCGCGGCGTCCACGGCGGCCGCCACCAGCGTCCCCAGCGTCCCCGGCGCGCGCGGCGAAAGCCCCACGCCGCCGACGGTCAGCAAGAGACGCCTGCCGCGATCGCCCACGTTCTCCCCGAAGATTCCGCCGGCCGCTGCGGCGTCACATCTTGGCGTGCGCGCCGGCCACGAACACGTTGCGACCCTGTACAACGTACACTACTCCCGACGCCACCGTCGAGAGCAGGGTGATCCAGAAAAGCGCGTGGAGCAGGCTCTCCGCCAGGGGTACGCCGCGGAAGTGCCCGAGGTGCAGCAGGGCCACGCCGATACAGATGCACTGCAGGACCATCTTCTGCTTGCCCCAGAAGTTGGCTCCGAAGTTGATCCCCTTCGACTCCGCGAGGCTGCGCAGGCTGTTGACCAGGAACTCGCGGGCGACGATGATGACGACCATCCAGGGCGGCATGAGGCGGATCAGGTCTTCCTGGCCGAGGAAAAGGACGAAGGCGCCGCAGACCACGATCTTGTCCACGAAGGGATCGGTGACCCGGCCGAAATCTGTCACGATGTTGTACTTGCGGGCGATGTGCCCGTCGACCCAGTCGGTCGCGGCGGTGATCACGAAGAGCACGAGGGTGAGGTCGATGCCCCACGAGGTGCCGTGCGGGTCGCGCGATTGGGGGACCGCGAGCCACTCGAAAGTACAGAAAAAAATAATCGACAGGAAGAACCGGCTGACCGTGATCTTGTTGGCCAGGTTCATGCAGCAGGATCTCACCGCGGGGACACCGATCACCACCACCATCGATATACCACCCTCGCCGGACAGGCGTCAAGCGCGGCTCCGCATCGAGCCGGCCGGGCTCGGTGGGGGGGCGGGCGGCCGGCCGGCAGCAGGGGGCGGCGGGAAACTGGGGCCACCCGAGGTGCAGGTCGTTGACCGACGCAGGGCCGGGCGATTCGTCGACGACGAAGCCAAGGAGAGGGTCGACCTCCAGTCCATGGACGCCGAGGGCAACGACGACGCTGAAGCCCGCAAGGAAGCGGAGACCGAGTAGGCGCGCCCGGCACTGCGGCAGGTCTCGCCGGAGACACCGGGGCGTGAAACGGGAGCCGCGCTATTCCCCGTAGGCCTGCACCCGCGCGTGTCCCGGGTAGTACGTGTCGAGGATCTGGGTCCAGGTGCGTCCGGCGCGCGCGAGGCCGAGAGCGCCCTCCTGGCACAGACCGACGCCGTGGCCCCAGCCTTCCCCCTCGAAGCGGAACCCGTCCTTGCCCCGGACCACGCGGAATCGCGTGCTGCGGATGTCGTCGCCCGCGACCGCGCGGAAGTTCTGCGCGGCGATCTGCAGTGAGCCGCCCTTCGCTCCGGCGTGCACGAGCAGCAGGTGAGCGTTGCGGCCGTGGGGCGTCCGGTCGACCGGGGAAATCGAGACCAGCGGGCCCACGGCGTAGCCGGCTTCGCTCAACCGGCTGCGCAATCGCCACTCCGGGATGGTGGTGGTCCAGACCCGCCGCGCCGCCCCCTTGCACCCGTCGCAGCGCACCCCCCCGGCGAGCGGAGGGCACTTGTGCGCCGGGAACAGCGTGACCGCGGATTCGGTCACGCCGCCGCAGGTCGCATGATAGTAGGCCACGAAGACGTTCCCCCGGTCGGTCATCACCGTCCCGCGCGTCGCCCATACCGCCTGCCACACCTTCTCGTGGGTGCACGCGCCGGCATACACCTGGGAGCGCGTGTCGGCATAGAGGTCGAACACTCCGTTCGGGGATTGTGCGCGCATCTCCTTCGCCCGCGAGACCGCGTACGTCCGCGCCGCCACCGCCTGGGCCTTTTGGGCCTCCGCGGGAGCGGAATAGCCGATCTCGGGCCCGACCACGCCCGCGACATAGCTCTCCAGGTCGACCAGGTTCACGATCGACATCCGCCCGTCCGGATTCGCGTACACCGCGATCGAGCCGGGGAAGGACTTGGCGCGCACCCCGAGCGGTTTGCCGGCCGCCGCGGTGAAGCGCAGGCGGTCGGTGGCCAGCAGCACCGAGCCGACCTGGAACTTCGCGCCGAATCGTTGGATCAGGTGCGTGCCCGCAGGCAGCTCCGTGAGGCTCGTCCGCGAGCGGTCGTCCTGCACCGAGACGCGCACCGCGGAGCGGATCGCGAAAGGCTCGCGTGTGGCATCGATGAGCACGCGCACCAAGGGCGCCTGGATGCTCTGCACCTCGGCCGTCGAGCCGTGGACGGCGCCGAGCAGGAAACCGGTGAACGCCATCGCGGCGATCGGGACGGCGTGACGGGCGGCCCTAGCCAAGATCCCCTCCCAGCGGATGCGCGCGGGTGTCATGATGGGTCCCCGCTAGTCGATCGGCCCGGCAATCCCCTCGAGTCCGCCCGGCGGCGCGTCCGCGCGACAGCGCAGGAGGCCCGATCGTTCCCGCGCGCAGCGCCCCACGCTGATGCATCGCGGGGTCAGCCCCCGAAAGAGGCGCAGGGCGAGGTCCGGCTCCCGGATGAACGGCCGCGCCATCCCGACCAGGTCCAGGCGCTTCCCCTGGAGGAGCACGTCGATGATCTCCGGCGAGCGGACCCCACCGGTGGCGAGCAGGACGAGGTCTTCGATTTCGCGGAACGGACGGACTTTCCAGGCCGACCAGGCTTCGGATTCGGGCGCGCCGACGGTGCGCAGGATGGTCTCGGGCCGCTCTACCGTCCCGGCCGCGAGTTCGACCACCGAACCGCCCGCCTCGCGCACGAGCCTGGCGCAGGCGACCGCTTCTTCGAAGGTGACTCCGTCCTCCACGCCGTCATCGACGTTGATCTGGACCCAGACGGGCATCTCTCCGTAGGTCTTATCGACCATTTCGCGCACGCAACCCACGAGAAATCGCGCGCGGCCCGCGAGGGCGCCGCCCCAGGAGTCGGTGCGGTGGTTGGTGCGCGGAGAGAGGAACTGGTGCACCAGGTAACCCTGGCCGGCGCGCAGCTGCACGCCGTCCATGCCGGCTTCGAGGGCGCGCCGGGCGGCGGCTCCGAAGGACTGGATCGCGAGCGCGATGTCGGTCTCGTCGTAGACGCGCACGCGTGTCGTCCGGGTATCGATCCAGGAGGGGACCGAGGGGCCGCCCGGGCCCTGGCCGTTGATACTGCGATGGCCGAAGAGGCCACAGTGCCCGACCTGCAGGACCACGTGCGCGTCGTACCGGTGGAGCGCGGCGGCCAGCCGGGCCAGCCCGGGGATGCGCTCGTCCCGGTCGACTCCGAGCTGATGGGAATTACCGCGCCCGGCCGGCTCGGGGAAGGCATGCCCGGTGATGATGGTCCCGACCTCGTGGCGGGCCAGGCGCTCGAGGAAGGCGACCAACTCGTCGGTGCACTCGCCTTCGGACCCGGCCAGCCGCTCGGAGGTGGCCGCGCGGACCAGGCGGTTCTTGATCTCCTTGCGGCCGAGACGGCAGGGATCGCTGAGGCGGGACATGGTCCTCGCGGACGTAGAGTGGGTCCAGGAACGTCGCGTTGCCGCTCGTGCAGGCCCCTCGGCTGCGCAGCTTACAGCCCCCGGGGAAGGGAAAAATCCCTGCCCCCGGTCCGCGCTCCTGGGACTGCGCTATCCGCGCGCGCCCACGGCGACCTTGCGACCGCCCGCGGGAGCCACCTCGTTGTGCAGTGCGTCGCGCTCGGCCGCGACCTTGCCGAGCTTGCGTACACCCTGGATGAGGTCGTCCGCGCCCGCGTGCTCGGCGCGCCCGGCGCGACGGTAGCGGATCACGTCGGAGTCGTACCCCACGCCGCCCAGGTCGTTCACGCCCACGCTCAGGCTGCGCAGGGAGTTCTTCGTGCCCCAGAGGATCCACGGGGCCGTGATGTTCGCCAGCGTGTGGCTGAAGAACATGCGCGCCACGGCGAGCATGCGGAACGCTTCATCCACGTTGAATTCCTGCACCTTCGCATCGCGGGCAAGCGGGGCGTGCTCGGGGATGAAAGGCCAGGCCTGCAGCTCGACGAAGCCCCCGGTCTGGCGCTGGATGTGGCGGATGATCTCCAGGTGCTCGCAGATGTGGATTTCGTTCTCGACATGGCCGAACAGGATCGTCGCCGTGGTCTTGATCCCCATGCCGTGCGCGGCCTTGATGATGTCGACCCAGTCGCCCGTGCGCAGCTTGTCGGAAGAGAGCTTCTTGCGCAGCTTGTCGTTCAGAATGTCCGCCGCCGTGCCGTTGAGCACGTTCATGCCGGCGTCGCGGAACTTGCCCAGGATGTCCGAGTAGCTCGTGCGCCCCTTGCGCGCCAGGAAGGCCACCTCCACCGGCGAGTACGCGGTGATCTGGATCGCCGGGTAGTGATTGCGAACCTCGGTCAGCAGGTCCACGTAGTAGCGCAGCGGAAGGTCCGGGTTGAGCCCCCCCTGGAGGTTCACTTCGGTCACGTCGTCTTCGTTCTCGATCCGCCCGATGATCTCCTCGATCGTGCGCGTGTAGGCGTCCTTGTCGGAGCGCTTGCGGGCGAACGAACAGAACGAACAAGACAGTTTGCAGACGTTGGTGTAGTTCAGGTTCAAGCTGCGCACGAATCCGACGCGATTCTTGTTCAACCGACGGTTCACCTCGTCGGCGACGTGGTAGATCTCCGGCAGGATACTCCGGTCCTGCTGCATGAGAAGGAGGGCCTCGATGGGCGCGATCTCTTCGCGCTCCAGCACTGACCGCAAAATGACATTCGAATCCATCGGCTACCACTCCAATGACGTGACCATCGCTCCGGGAGTGAATCAACCGGAGTCCCGTCCCACCCCTTCCCGCGACTGGGATACCGCCCGTTGGTCTTCGCCGACCGAGAATGCCAGTGGGATGGGGTGGAATCCTGGATTCTAGCGGCGGGTTCGTCATTTGTCAAGAATTTGGTACAACCTCATGAGGCAAAACGCGTTGCGCCATTCGTAGGTGCTCATTCGTGGCCGGTGCGCCCGCTTGCGGTCGCGCCAAGCTTGACCTCGTCCATGACCTCTCCGTATGTTCCCGGCATGGATTCCTTGCCGGGACCGGGAGGGTCGCGGGCTGATGGACCCCGCGGTAGGCTGTGTGCGGGGTGAGCCAGACGATTTGAAAAGGGGGATGCGGGACCGGTGCCTGCATATTACTGATGACCCGCCCACGCCTCTTCGTGATCGACGGCGCCAACTACTTTTTTCGCGCATACCACGCGATTCGGCAGCTCTCGAATTCGCAAGGCCTGCCGACCAACGCCACGTACGGCTTCACTTCGATGCTCCTGAAGCTGCTCGATGAGCAAAAACCGGAGTATATCGCCGTCGCCTGGGATGCGCACGGCCCCACCTTCCGTGACGCAATCTCCCCCATCTACAAGGCCAATCGCACGGAAATGCCCCCCGACCTGGTCCAGCAGCTCCCTTACATCCGAAAAGCCACTGAAGTCCTGCGCGTGGCGGGCGTAGAGCTCGAAGGCTATGAAGCAGACGACCTCATCGGCACGCTGGCGCGCCGCGCGGAGCAGGCCGGGATGGATGTGGTCATTGTCAGCGGCGACAAGGACATGCTCCAGTTGGTCACGGAGCATACGACGCTGCTCGACACCAACAAGGACCAGATCAGTGGCATCGCCGAGGTCAAGGCGCGCTACGGGACCACCCCCGACCGGGTCGTGGATGTGATGGGGCTGTGCGGCGACAAGGTCGACAACGTTCTCTCGATCCCCGGTGTGGGAGAGAAGACCGCGGTCAAGCTGATCGGCGAATTCGGCTCGTTCGAAAACGTCCTCGCCTCCGCGCACAAGGTCAAAGGCGCCGCTCTGCGCGAAAACCTGGTCAAGTACGCCGACCAGGCCCGCCTGGCCCGCCGGTTGGTCACGATCGCCGTCGACGCGCCCATCGCGGTCGACCTGGCCGCGCTCGCGCGGCGCGAGCCTGACGTCGAGGAGGCCGTACGGCTCTTTCATGAGCTCGAGTTCCGCACCCTCCACGCCCGGTTCGCGGCGATGCGCAAGCCCCCGCCGGTCGGACCCGCCCGGTACGAGACCGTGAGCGACCTCGCCGCGCTCGAGTCGGCCGTGGCCGAGTGCCGCCGTGCGGGCCGGTTCAGCTTCGACACCGAGACCGACTCGCTCGACGCGCTGCGCGCGAGCCTGGTCGGCCTTTCGCTCTCCGTCCGTCCCGGAACCGCTTGGTACGTGCCGATCGCCCATGGCTACCCGGGAGCGCCCGCGCAGATCTCCGCGGAGTCCGCGCGTCGGGTGTTGGCTCCGCTTTTCGCCGAGCCCGGGATCGCCAAGGTCGCCTTTCACGCCAAGTTCGACCTGCACGTGCTGAGCGGTTGGGGCGTGCCGGTGCGCGGGTTGGCGAGCGATCCGATGATCGCGGTCCACTTGCTCGAGCCCGAAGGGAAGATGCACGGCTTGAAAAACCTCGCGGCAGAGAAGCTCGGCGTGCGCATGGAGACGTTCGCGGAGGTGATGCGGAAGGCGGTGGCGGAGAGCGAGCTCACCCTGTTCGCCGACCTCGCCCCGCGCAGCAACCAGGCCGACGCGACCTTCGCCCGGGTCCCGTTGGCCGACGCCACCGCGTACGCCGCGGCCGACGCGGACATGACCCTGCGCCTCCACGAGTGGATGGTCCCGCAGCTGGATCCGCTCGGGCTCCGCAAGCTGTACGAGGAAGTCGAGCTGCCGCTCGTCGAGGTGCTGGCCGAGATGGAGCGCACCGGGGTGCGGGTGGACCGGCGCCGTCTGGAGGGGCTCTCCGACGAGATGGAGAAGGAGCTCGACCGGTTGACCGGGACGATTCACGCGCTCGCCGGGCGCGAGTTCAACATCGACTCGCCGAAGCAGCTCGCGGCTCTGCTTTTTGAGGAGATGAAGCTGCCGCACGGGCGGCGCACCAAGACCGGTTGGTCGACCGACATGGAAGTGCTCGATGAGCTCGCGAGTCAGGGACACGAGCTGGCGCGGCGGCTGCTCGAGTACCGCAGCCTGTCGAAGCTGAAAAGCGGGTACGTGGACGCCTTGCCCGGGCTGGTCGACCCGCGCAGCGGCCGGATCCACACCACCTACTCCCAGACCGCGGCCTCGACCGGGCGGCTGGCTTCGAGCGAACCCAACCTGCAAAACATCCCGATCCGCACTGAAGAAGGCCGGAAGATCCGGGCGGCGTTCGTCGCGCCGGAAGGCAGCGTACTGGTCTCCGCTGACTATTCGCAGATCGAGCTGCGGATCCTCGCGCATCTGGCGCAGGATCCGGTACTGCTCGACGCGTTCCGCGCGCGGCGGGACATCCACGCGGAGACGGCGGCGCGGGTGTTCGAGGTGGCGCCCGAGCAGGTGACCCAGGAGATGCGGCGCCAGGCCAAGGCGATCAACTTCGGGATCATCTACGGGATGGGCGCCTTCGGGCTGGCCGCGCAGCTGGAAATCAAGACCCGGGACGCGGAGGCGATCATCGCGGGTTACTATGATCGTTACCCGTCGATCAAGGCCTTCCTCGACGGGCTGGTCGAGGAGGCTCGCAAGACCGGCCAGGTGACGACGATGCTCGGGCGGATCCGGCCGATCCCGGACATCCACAGCCGGAACCCGAACCTCCGGGGCTTCGCGGAGCGGACGGCGAAGAACACGCCGATCCAGGGCTCTGCGGCGGACATGATGAAAGTGGCGATGATTCGTGTGCGGGGGGCATTGGCGGCCGCGGGTCTCGCCGCGCGGATGATCCTGACCGTGCATGACGAGCTGGTCCTGGAAGTCCCGGAAGCGGAAGTGGAGCGGGCTGCGGCCGCGGCCAAGGAGGGAATGGAAGGGGCCCTCCCGTGCACGGTGCCGATCGAGGTGGATCTGAAATACGGGCGGAATTGGGCGGAAATGGCGCCCTTGGCCGGGCGCGGATGATCGGGGTGCCTGCGGCCGTCACGTAAATTCATGCTTGACATCAGGGGCCGCATGGCTACAATGTGAGAATACCTGTCCGGAAGAACTCTCGCTGTTGATGCACCGCCGGCGCGCGTCCCCCGCATTTCGCTGCTTTGGCGCCGGCGCTGAGGGTCGATTGGACCCCGAGTTTCGCCCGTTGATCCGTCAAGCCGCGTGGGCGCTCGGCTTGGCCTCGCCGCTCCCGTGACTGCGCCCGTATGCGCTCCCGGATCGCGCCTCGGCCGAGCCCTGTTCTTGCTCCTGCCGGCCCGCGACCGAGCGCCCTGGAGACTTCGTGCGTCGGGGATGCTCCGCGCGCACTCCGTAATGCGCCTGCGCACCGACCCCTTTCTCCGTTTCTCAGCAGAGGATTCCTCATGAACGAGCGCAGGGATCGCCGCGACCGGCCCGCGAATGGGCGTCGCAACCGCGGGGGCGGTCACTATAGCCCGCCCGAAGGCCCCCGGTCCGATTCCCGCCCGCGCGACCGAGCCCCGGATGGCGCGCCCGAAGTCCGCCGCGAGGCGCCCCGCGACGACGGTGAAGCCCGGGACAACCGGGGGAACCCGGACGACCGGGGGAATCGGGCCAATCCCGGCAATCGGACCAATCCCGTCGCCCGGGACGACCGGGGGAACCGGGACGACCGATTCAAGCGCGACGACCGGCCCACCCGGGACGACCGGGGAAACCGCGAGACGCGCGACCGCTCGGACCGGGACCGCAGCGACCGGGGCGGGAGTGGCGGGAGTGGCGGCGGCGGGGTCGGGCGGCACGCTCGGCGCGACCGCTGGCGCGGCAACCGCAACGGCGGCGGGGTCGGCGGCGGCGAGCGCGAGGCCGCGCTCGCGGACTACCTGGACAGCATCCCGGCCGACGACCTGCGCGCGGCGCCGCGCGTCCGTGGGATCCTCGAAGTCCTCCGCGAGGGCTCGGGGTTCCTGCGCATTGCCGAGAACAACTACCTGCCCGGAAACAGCGACATCTACGTTCCCCGCCCGCTGATCGATCGCTGGCACATCCGCGAGGGCTCCGACCTGGTCGGGCCGGCGCTCCCGTTGCCCAACTCGAATCGCGGCCCGGCGCTCTGCCTGGTCGACCGGATCAACAACAAACCCCCGGCCGACCACGCCGAATCCCCCTGGTTCCGCGACCTCGTGGTGATCGACCCGATCGAGCGCTTCAACATCGAGCAACCCGGCGAGGACCTCTCCACCCGCGTGGTCGACCTGTTCGCGCCGATCGGCCGCGGCCAGCGCGCCCTCATCGTCGCCCCGCCCCGCAGCGGCAAGACCGTCCTCCTCCAGGGGCTCGCCAACGCCATCGCCCTCCATCATCCCGACGTCCACCTCCTGATGGTGCTGATCGATGAGCGCCCCGAGGAAGTCACCGACATGCGGCGCAAAGTCAAAGGCGAGGTCATCGCCTCCTCCCTCGACCGCATCACCAGCGGCCACGTGCGCGTCGCCGAGATCGTCCTCGAACGCGCCCGCCGGCTCGTCGAGATCGGCCGCGACGTGGTCATCCTCCTCGACTCCCTCACCCGCCTCGCCCGCGCGTACAATCGCGAGAACCCGGGAAGCGGCCGCACCCTCACCGGGGGCCTCGACGCCCGCACCATGGAAAAGCCTCGCGAATTCTTCGGCGCCGCCCGCAACGTCGAAGGCGGCGGCAGCCTCACCATCATCGCCACCGCCCTCGTCGACACCGGCAGTCGCATGGACCAGGTGATCTTCGAGGAGTTCAAGGGCACGGGCAACATGGAGCTCATCCTCGACCGCTCCGTCGCCGACCGCCGCATCTACCCGGCCATCGACATCAACTCCTCCGGCACTCGCAAGGAAGAAAAACTCAGGATGAAAGACGAGCTCGATCGGGTCTTCCGGCTGCGGCGCTCCATCGCCTCCTATAAGCCCGTTGAGGCCATGGAACTCCTCCTGCCGCGCCTTCGCAAGACGCGCAGCAATCCCGAATTCCTCATGATGCTCGGGTAGCGGCCATGACCCGGTCCCGCCTCGAGACCCTCCAGGAAATGCTCGCCGGTAACCCCGACGACGCATTCGTCCGTTACGGGATCGCCCAGGAATTCGTCAAGGCGGGGGACCTCGCGCGCGCCCTGGCCGCCTTCGAGGAGCTGCGCGCGCGTGACCCCGGATACGTGGCCACCTACTATCACCTCGGCCAGGCCTATCAGAAGCTCGGCCGCGTCGCCGATGCGCGCCGGACTTACCAGGAAGGGATCGAGGTGGCCGAGCGAAAGGGCGACCGGCACTCCCGGAGCGAACTGTGCGACGTCCTCGACCTGCTCGAGGGTTGAGATCCCGCGCGTGGACGGCGTCCGTCCTGGCGCTCGGGCTCGCGGTCGGGCTCGGCCAGACCAGGCGCCTCTTCGCCCAGGAACCCGAGCTGGTTCCGCCGATCCTCACGGCGGCCGAGCACTACGTGCGCGCCGAACGCTACCTGCTCGAGGAGCGCTACGAGGAGGCCGACGTCGAGCTCCAGGTGGCCATCCACAAGGACGACCTGCGGCCGGCGTACCACCACGTGCTCGGCCGGCTGCGGCTCCACCAGAAGCGCTACCCGGAGGCGATCGAGGAATTCTGCCGGGCGATCGCGCTCGACCCGTTCGAGATCGAAGTCCAACGCGATCTGGCGCTCGCCCATTCAGCCGTGGGCGACCGGGAATCGGCGGTGAATGCCCTGCGCGAGGCCGCGCGGGTCCATCCCAACGATGCCCGCCTGCGCTATCAGCTCGGGTCGCTGCTCGACGGAATGGCGCGCGAGGACGAGGCGCTGCAGGAGTACGTCCAGGCGATCATGCTCCTGCCCGTCTACGCGGAGGCGTACCGCGCCCTCGGGCGCCTGTACCAGAGGCGGGGAAACCTCGACAAGGCCATCCTCTTCTACGACCAGGCGGGAAGGATGAACCCCCTCGACCTCGAGGTCCATTTCCTGCTCGGCGGGCTCTACCTGACGTACCGGGGCGATTTCGCCAAGGCACGGACCGCGCTCGAGTACGTGCATCAGGCCGATCCGGAGGACTTCGAGACGGCGAAGCTGCTCGTGCGGGTGTACTACGGGCTGAAGGAAGACGATCTCGGCGAGGGGATGCGGCGTTGCGCCGGCACGCTCGCGACCGCATCGGGGAAGGCGTCGGAGGGGGATCGCCTCCTGATCGACGACTTTCGGCCCGGCACGCGGCGCGTTCGGGCCGAGGCTCTGCTCGCTCCCCGCGAAGGCGAACCGGTCGCGTTCGAAATCGTCGCGGTGGCCGCGGACGGCAGTGGGTCGCCGCCCGACCGACGCTTCGCGGTCGTGCGCGGCTCCCGGTGGTCGCTGGTGGAGCGGACCTCGCGCGGGGACCTTCCGATCGAGGAATTCGGCGAGCCGCCGCCGCCCTATCGTCCGGTGATCGACGCGGTCCTCGAGGTCCTGAAGCAGGAAAAGCCCGCGGATGCGGGCGCCGCCTCCTCGCCCGCCGACCCCGACGGGGAGTCCGGGCGGCGCGGGGGTCGCCGGAGGTGAGGGACCGGTTCGGGCCGCGGAGCGCCGGATTCGCCGGAGGTGTGGAACGGGTCCCGGGCCAGGCGGCACGGTGCTGACGGACGGGGAGCGCGGGGCGGGGGCGGGAGGTCCGGGGGACCGGCCCGCGGCCATCCGGTGAGGCCTGGGGGATCTGAGAACCTCGGACCGAGCCCGGCGGAGCGCCCGCGTCGCCCACTCGGCGGGGGAGAGGTTCTCAAACAGGGTCTTGCAGGAGGGTACCTTGCAGACGAATCCCGTAGTGATCGTGACGGGAGCGACGACCGGCATCGGGCGCGCGACCGCGATCGAGTTCGCCCGTTCCGGGGCTCGGGTGGTGCTCGTCGCCCGCACCGTGGCGCCGCTGCACGAGCTGGCCGCGCAGCTCGTCAAGGAAGGGCACGCGGCGCTGGCTTGTCCGGCCGACGTGACTCTGCCCGACACGATCCGGCAGTTGGTCGAGCGCACGATCGAAGCGCACGGGCAGATCGACGTCCTCGTGAACAACGCCGGGATCACGGCCTACGGGCCGTTCTGGGAGATCGAGCCGGCGACGTTCGACCGCGTGATGGAGACCAATTTCCTGGGCGCGGTGCGCTGCACCCGGGCCGTGCTCCCCCACATGATCGCGCGGCGCGCGGGCCGGATCGTCAACATCTCCTCCCCGGCGGGGAAGCGCGGCATCCCCGGGGTCAGCGCTTACAGCGCCTCCAAGTTCGCCCTCAACGGCTGGTCCGAGGCGCTGCGCGTCGAGCTCCGCCCCTACCGGATCAAGGTCGTGCTGGTGCTGCCCGACCAGACCGAATCGGAACTCTACCAGCGCGCGCCCGTGACCGTCTCCGCCGGGGGGATCAAGGACTTGATCCTGCGTTCGCCGCGGGACAAGGCGGACAAGGTCGCCCGCCACATCTTCTCGGCCTGCCGCCGCGGCCAGCTCGAGCGCTACACCCGCTGGCGCTCGCGGCTGCTCATCCGCGCCCAGCAGATCTCGCCCTCCTTCGTCGACTGGGTGCTGGCCAGGCTGGTGAAGTAGCGGCGGGGGGTCCGAGCCTGAGCTGCTCAGCGCTTCTCCGTCTCCGCTCCCGCCTCGGCGAAGCCCGTGCAGGCCGCGATCCGCCGGCGGATCTTCTCCACCATCGTGCGATAGCGCGCGTCCCTGAGCCCGCCGTGGTCGCGCACGAACTCGGTGTAGGTGAGCTCCTCCGGCATCTCGCGGAGGTCCGGCGTGAAGTCCACGATCGGCGCGCCTGCGAGCGCGCGCCGGCGCACGTCGGCTCCCCCGGCGCCACCGCCTCCGCCCAGCAGGCGCCGGGCGAACTCCACCCCGGCATAGTCCGCCTCCAGGTCGGCAAAGCTGAAGCCCGAAGCCGGGCCGGTCTCGCGCTCCTTGGCGTCGGAGATCTCCTTGGCGTAGCCGGCCTGGAGCGCGATGGCCGAGCCGAGCTGCGTCGCGAGCGCGCCCGTCACCGCCCAGTGCTGGGCCCAGTCGTGCCGCTCCAGGATCGAGAGCGACCGGCCGAGGGTCTTGCCCCGGCCCCGCGCCTCCGCGGGCCAAACCGCTGCGTAGGGCGCCCCGCCCAACGGGTTCGCGGCGTACATGCCACTGTCGTCGACGAACAGCGCGAGCGCGATCATCGCCCCGCGCCCCCGGACCCGGGCGTCGCCTGCTTCCTCCGGCCACGCAAGCGCCGCCCGCAGGGCCTCCGTCATCCGCGCGTCGCCGGCCAGCTCCGGTTTCCACTCCGTCGCCTGCGCGTCGATTCGCGCGAGCGCCCGTTCCACCTCGGCCCGCAACGCCTCGCCCGGCTTCTCCTCGGGCCGCGCCGGCGCGGCGCCCCAGGCGACCAGGACCGGGAGCGCCAGCTCGAGCCCCGCGCCGCGTGCGCGCACCACCGGCGTCGGGGAATCGGCCCGCCGGGCCCGTGTGCATGACGCGGCCGGAGACGGCCGTTCCCGCAGCCTGCGAGCGACCGGCACTTCGCACGGGGTCGGCATCAGGAACTCCGCACCAGGCGATACGGCGTCAGCTTGTCCTCCAGGATCCGGTCGAACTCGCGCTTCAGGTGGCCCTCGGTCGCGAGCCTCTGGTGCAGCTTGTTCGAGAACACGAAGTTCGTCTCCACCACGCGGATCGCCTCGCGGACGTGGCGGCCCTCGACCGCGGGCGCTCCTTCCCCGTGCGCCAGCGCCCGCGCGTACCAGCGCACCACCCCGTACACCACCATCAGGTAGAGCTGCCCGAGCTGAAGCGAGGGGAAATGCTCCACCAGGAGGTGGCGGAAGACCAGGTGCGCCAGGTAGCGCCGCAGGTGCCCGTTCGCCGGCTCCGCTTCCGGGTCGAAGGGGATCCCCGCGGCCGCGCCCAGGGAGAGATCGCGACCGAGGAACTTCGAACGGTAGTCGTCCTTGCCGCGGCGGCGCTTCCACGCCTGCTTCATCAGCTTCGCCGCCATCTCCATCCGGCCCTTGGTGTCCGAGGTCGTCTCGTGGGACTGGATCAGGAAGTCGAAGAAGGCGCGCTGCTCGTCGGGATCGAGCCCGAAGTCCTTCATCAGCCGGCGCACCAGCGCGTGGTCCTCAGCCTCGACGTTGCGGAAGAACGCGGCCATCGCTTTGGGCGCGGTGTAGCCCTTGCCGACCGCCTCGCGCAGGAACTCGTCTCCGAGCCGCAGCAGCACCGAGCCGGCGATCAGTCCGTCCTCCAGCGGGAAGACCCCCGGCTCGAGGAAGCGCATGAGGATCTGCTGCATCTTCTCGTACGCCGCGTAGTCGACCTCCGGCCCGTTTTCGTGCAGGCGGAACGCGGCGGGGAGCTCGTGCACCGTCAGGGCGTGGCGGTACACGTCCTCGAGCGTGGCCGGGTCGAGCCCGGCGCGCTTCGCGTTGGACTCGAAGTTCACCCCGGTGCAGTCGAACACCATCCCCACGGTGACGCCGCGCGGGGTGCGGGTGAACTGGTACGGGAAGAGGATGCAGTTCGCGGGCTTGAACTCGCGGCCGACGCGCGCGTGGATCCCGCAGGTGTTCTGCGAAGTGAGAAAGACGCACGCCCCGTCGGGGGTCTTCTCGAGCTTGTGGGTGAAGGGCGGGCTGTCGAACGGCGCCGTGCGCTGCGCCACATCGGGGTAGACGGCGAGCATCTGCGCGGAGCGGAAGCGCTCGAGGGCCGCGGGCTCGGCGGGAATCGTCCACTTGTTGCGGCAGCACATCCCGCACTGCTGGCATTCGAACGCGACGTTGTCGGGAATGATGAAGGTGGTCATGCGGGCGACCGGACCGGTTCGGTGCAGCGGATGCGCGCCATCGGGATCAGCGGCCCGGGCGTGATCGTGAGTTCGCGCACGCCGCGATGGATCTCGCCGTCGAACACGGGATCGAGCAGCTCGCCGTCGGGCGCGACCACCCGGAGGCTGCGCGCCGGTCCATCGTAGAGCCGCGGGGCGTCGATCTGTCGGCCGAGCAGGATCTGGGGCAGGTAGACGACGAACTCGAGCCGCGACATCGTTCCGGCGGTGACGTGGATGCGCCCGTCGCGGGCCGTGGGGAAGGCACGCAGGACGCCGCCGAGGTTGATCGGGAAGGCGCCGGCGTTGATGACGTTGAAGCGCGTTTGGGGCAGAGCGCGGCCGTCGAGCCACACCCGGGCGCGTCGCGGGCGCACGAACTCGTCGGCGTAGATATAGGCCTCGAGGGGAAAGACGCGGAACCAGGAGATCGCGGGGGAGCGGAGGCTGATGGAGGCGGCGATCTTGCCGATGAGCCTGGCGATGCGTCCCGGTCCGCGGACCGGGACCTTGTAGTACTCGTGGAAGAAGCGGGCCGCGACGCCCGCGACGGCGGCGGCGAACGAGATCAGGCGGAAGGGCCGATCGACGCCATCGACCGTGCGCACGCCCTGCACGAAGAGGCTTTCCACCATCGTGAGAGGGATCTCGCGCCCCTCGCGCAGGTGGTGGTTGAGGACCTTGACGATGCCGTCGGCGTGGCCGCGGATGCCGGCGCGGCGGGCGACGGAGTCGATCGTGCCGCCGTTGCCCGGGATGATTACCGGGTAGTCGGGGTGGTCGCTCTCGGCGCTCGGCCGGCCGCGGCGGTGCTCGAGGACCTCGCGGGTCTGGTTGACCAGCCAGTGGAGGGACCCGTCGCCTCCGTCGGAGACCAGGTAGCGGTAGTCTCGTCCCACGAAGTCGGCCACCGCCTGGTAGAGGTCGTCGAGGGTGTGCGTGACCCGCACCTGGCCGGTGCCGCGGACGAGGTCGTGGAGTCGCTGCCAGCGGTCGGGTCGGGTCAGGTTCTTCTTCGAGTGCGGGTTGACCACGACCCCGATCCGCTCGAGGAGTTGCGGCGGGAGGACCGCCGACGGGGGGGCCACGACCGACACGGGACCTCCTGGGATGGGGGCCGGTACCGAGGATGCTAATCGGCTCGCTCGGGGCTGTCAATGGCCTGTCCGCGCCCGGCGCGCCCGGGCGCCATGGCCCCGACCCGTGGAATGGTCCTCCGGGGAAGGGGACGAGCCGGGAAAGACCGACGGGTCTTCGCCCTCGCCGTCGCAGTCGCCACCTGGGCCAGGCTCGCCTCGGCGGAGCCCACCGCCTCGATCCGGACGGGACACTTCTCGGGCGGGTTGCACGAGGCGGAGGGAACGCGTACTCTGGGGTCTTGGCGGGAGCCGGGGAAGGACCATGACCGGGGAGGGCGACCCGGGAAGAGGCGATCGGAGCCCGCGGGGCGACGGGAGGCTGGCTCGTGCCGCTGGACGAGACGCTGGAGAACTGGATCGGCGACTTCGACGTGTCGTTCGCCGCGAGCACGCTGCCGTCGGACCTCGACGAGTGGCGGGCTTCGCTCCTGCGCACCTTTCTCGAGGGCGTGACGGCGCGCGACCCGGGTTTCCCCCGCGAGGTCTCCCCGGGGAGCTTCAAGCAGGCCCTGGATCGCGCGCTGGCGCTCGACGTGCCCGCGGCCGCGCGCAATCGCACCGCGGAGATCGTGGCGACGTTTTTCGAATACCTGCGCACGGCGGGACGCGTTGCCGAAGGAGACGACTGGGCCGCGCAGATGCGGGTGTTGGGTGCGGGTGTCCAGCACCGCGTGCGGGAGGACGGCAGCGTGCGCGGCGTGACGCACCGGCGTGCGGCCGAGTCGGTGGGCCGCAACGACCCCTGCCCATGCGGCAGCGGCAAGAAATACAAGAAATGCTGCGGGAGCTGACCGCCGGTTCCGCGGAACGGATCGGGGTGGATCGTCGGCTCATTTCCGCCCCGCCTCGAGCGCCGCGGCCCAGCGCGCGTCGGCGTGCAGCGGCGCGAGATCCGCGTCCTCCTCGAGTTGCGCAGCGTCGCAGGCGCCGAGCTCGATCGCGCGGACGAGGGGGGAAAAGGCGAGGTCGCGGAGCCCGGCGGCGTCCGCGGGAGCCTCCGCGGCGGCGGGCGCCTGCGGCCCGGTGCGGTCGCGCTCGGACTCCGGCGGATCCAGCAGCCCGATCGCCTCCTCGTATGGCGCGCGCGCTTCGGGGTACCGCCCGGCGTGGATCGCCACTCCGGCCGCGACTGCTTGAGGGCGACCGGACGCTGAAGCCGGGTGTCCCAGGCGCGCCAGACCACGCCCATGGCGCCGGCACCGAGCCGCTCGACCAGGCGGTAGCGTCCGAACGGAGTGCCGGTTTCCCCGGACGCCGGGCCCGGCGCGGAGACCGCGGATGCGGCGGTGGCCCCGGCGCTGCGGCGAGGCGGGGTGCTTCGGCGCGACGGGCGAGGCGGCGAGATGGCGGGGCAATGAGATGTCGAGTCGCAGCGGTGCGCGAGGGCCAGTCTTGACCTCTCACGCGGATCGCTCCTATGATGAATCGGTCGCACACACGAGGGATTCGCCGTGCCGGTCGAAACTCTGCCCGACGTCGGTGTCTCGAGGGAAGTCAAGCTCCAGCCCCCGTATCACGTCGTTCTGCTCGACGACCAGGACCACACCTACGAGTACGTGATCGAGATGCTGGGGAAGATCTTCGGCCACTCCATGGAACGGGCGTTCCTCATGGCGCGCGAAGTCGACACCGCAGGGCGGGTCAACGTGTGGACCGGCCCGCTGGAGCAGGCCGAGCACAAGCGCGACCTGATCCACGGCTACGGTGCCGATCCGCGCATCCCCCGCTGCCGGGGCTCGATGTCGGCGATCATCGAGCCGGCGGAAGGGTAGTCTTCGCTACCACCGTGCCGTGGAGGCGGGCGACGTGCCGGAGTTCGCGAAGGACATCGACTTCATGGCGGCGCTGAAATGCAGTGCGCCTCATCGACGACGAAGCAGGCCGATCCGCCCCTGGATGAGCGGCATAAGCCGGCGCAGGAATTCAGCGTTCCCCAACCGCTCGGGCGAGATCATCAGCACGTCGCACCGTCCCCCCGAAGCATCGAACGAACGGCTCGAGCGACTCCCGGGCGGCCCACTTGCGTTCGCGGCTGATCTCGGCTTCGAGCAGGCAGACGAGCTTGGTATCGGAGAAGGCGCGGAGCAGGCCCGACAGCGCCCGGCAGACTGCCGTGCCATGGGGATGGACGCTGTGGCGGAGCCGATATCGCCGCCCACCCGCAGCTTCCCCTCGCCCTGCAGCACCGTGGTCGCAGGTGGTCGAGATTCAGAAGCGGCTGAGTAGTAGCCCCAGCGGCAGCCTCCAGGTTCCTCTTCGCCATTCGCTCGGCGATTGGGTTTGACGGGCGCAGGCAGGGCTGCTACCCTCGGCATGCCAAGCTCGCCGCCCTCTGTCAGGGCCGCAGGCGATCGCGCACTCGCCTCGCGCAACCTCGGAACCAGACTCATGCCGATCGATGAAGCCGACGTCGAGCGTCGCCTGACGTTGGGCGAAGACGCCTCGACCGAGTTCAAGGGAACTCCTCCTCTGGGCTACCGGCTCGATGCCAACGAAGTCGCCAAGGCCGTCGTGTCGTTTGCCAACTCGGGTGGTGGGACGGTCTTCGTCGGCATCGAAGATGACGGGACCGTGACGGGGCTCGGCACGGTTCAGCAGGCCGACGAAGTCATGCGTCTGGCCTCCCAGGCATGCCAAAACAACGCGCATCCGCCGATCGTTTGCCGCATCACGAAACTCCGTGTCCGGGGGCAATTGATCGTCGCCGTGGAGGTCGGGGCGTTCCACGCCGACCGTCCCTACCGCTCCGGTCACGTGTACTACGTCCGCGACGCCAGCGTCTCCCGTGAGGCCCGTCGCGATGAGCTCGAGCGTCTCTTCCTCTCGGCCGCCAGGACGCACTACGACGAGGATCTGGTGAGCGATGCCACCCGCGTGGCGGACCTGGATCACGCGGCGATTCGCTCCTTCCTCGAGACCGTCTACGGCGTGCCGGTCACCGAGGCGGCCCGCCAGGAGAGCGAAGGGTACGAGCGCCAATATCTCGTCTCGCTCAAGTGCATGGACGCGCACGAAGTTCCCACGGTCGCGGGGATCCTGTTCTTCGGCGTGGACGTCTCCCGCTGGCTTCCGGATGCGCGCATCTCGATGGTGCGGATCGAGGGCACGCAGTTGCGTTCCGAATTCTCGGACCGCCGGGAGCTCACCGGCCGACTGCCCGCGCAGATCGAGGAAGCCGAGCAGGTGCTGAATCGGTGGCTTTCGACGCCCGCCCGGATCGAGGGTTGGGAGCGTGTCGAGTCGCCGCGCGCACCCGTCATCCCCTGGGAAGCCGTCCGCGAAGCACTTCTGAATGCGGTGTCCCACCGGGACTATCGAACGGCCTCCCAGGTCCGCGTGTTCCGATTCGACGACCGCCTCGAAATCGTGAACCCGGGAGCGCTGCTGAATCGACTCACCCTCGACAACATCCGACGCGGCGGCATCAAGCAGCACCGCAATCCGGTGGTGGTTTCCCTGCTGAGTCGCATGCGCCGCGTGGAAGCGCTGGGGATGGGCGTCCCGGAGATGGTGCGAAGAATGACCGCAGCCGGACTCCCCGAGCCCGATTTCGACGATCAGGGGGGCCACTTCCGCGTCACCTTGCGAACGAGGCAACCGGCGCCATGAACGAAGACGGGCTGGGAGCCCCTCCCTGGTGGGAATCGACCGCGCCGGGCGCCCCCGTCGTGCTTGCGGCGCTGCTCGCCGAGCTCCCCCAATCGTATTCGGGCGGTGACGACGCGGAGGCGCAGGACCTGCGGCGCCGCATCGGGCGTCTCCAGGCCGCGATCGAGGCGCTGGGGCGGCCCGCGGGTGCTGCTCCGCCCGATTGGCGGGACCAGGCGGCACTCCTGGTGTTTCGGGACACGGTAGATCAAAGGGCGCCGCAAGTCGCCTTTCGCGTTGCGTCGGAAGTCCGCGAGCGTGCGCTGGTGGATCGGCTCGAAGTTCGCCTGGCTTTGCACCTCGTGTGCGTGCCGTGGCGGCCGCGGCTGCTCACGCTGTCGGACGAACCATGGCAGATCCTTGGTGCGCTCGCCAAGGACTGCCCCGCCGGCGCCATCGTGGCCACGCGGGACGCCGCATATGCGATCGACGCCGAAAGGCAGCCATCGACGTTTGCCCTCCTGGGTCGGCCCATCCATTCTGATCGTCCCATGTACGTACATCCTCTCGGGACGAGCGCAGCCGGGTTCACGTCGGCGCCTGACCTCGAGCTGTGGGAGCGGATTCGGCGCTACGCGCTGCACGACCCCGAAGTCCGTCGCTTGAGCTATGTCGGATTCCGACTTCAAAAGGAATTTCAGCCGACCCTCGATCTGTTGAGCGTATTCGTACCGCTGAAGGTCCGTGTTCATGGGCGCGCCGAGCGCCTGCCGCAAACTCCTCAGGCGCCCATCGAGGATCCGGCGGAAGAACCGCGGGAGCCCCAGCCCGACCTGCAAGACGATGAGGAGCCTTGGTCGCATCCGGGCGAGAGGGGGGCTGCGCGCGCGATCGAACCGTTCGTGCACGTGTTCGGTCGCCAAGGCAAGCTCGTCGTCCTCGGGGAACCCGGCGCGGGGAAGACGACGCTGCTCCGGTGGCTGGCGGTGATCAGCGCGCAGGGTCCCTACGCCCTTTTCCGCGAGCTGGAAGTCTGGGAGGATTTGCTTCCCATCCTCGTCAGCGTAGGTCGCCTCGCCGAAATTCGCGCCATGGCGGAGAGAGAGAATCGCGCGCTTTCCGTCCCGCAAGCCATCGCGCGTTACTTCGTGGATCGGTCCATCGGCGCGGATGAGGCCGCGATGCACGATTTTCTGCGGCGGCGCCTCGAAGGCCGCGACTGCTTCGTGCTGCTCGACGGGCTCGACGAGGTCGTTGCGGAGCGCCGCTCGAGCGTCGTCCAGTGGTTGAGCGCCTTCGCCGCAGCGGAAAGCGGCAACCGCTTTGTCGCTTCTTCCCGCCCCGCGGGGTACGTCCCGTTCGCAGCCGGCCAGAGCGCGGAGGTCGCGCTGCTCCCGCTCGACGACGATCAAGTCAAGGCGTACCTGACGGAATTCCATCGGGCCTTCGTCCTGCGCATGACGAGCAAGGCGAACGACATGGACGCCGACCGACGCACGCGCGCGCTGATCGAGCGCCTCGACGGGCTTCCGCGGCTGCGCGGGCTGGCGCGCAACCCGTTCCTGCTGTCCGCCCTGGCCTTGATCCACTGGGCCGAGGGGGAAGTGCCACGCCACCGGGTCCTGGTGTATCAGATGTTCGCCCGCGCACTGTGCGAACAATGGAGCCGGGCGCGGCGCATCGTCCATGGGGAAAGCGGCCCCCGAGTGGACTACGAGTCCGAGGCACTTCCGGTGCTGGGTCGCCTGGCACTGAAGATGCACGAAGAATGGCCTCGAGGCGGGGCGCCCAAATCGTTCATCGTGGAGACGCTGGCCGAGGTCCTGAGTGAGCGAGAGGGCCTGGCGAAGACGGAGGCGGCGAAGGCTGCCGAGAAGTTCCTCGAGACGGTGGGCAAGGAGCTGCAAGTCCTCTACGAGCGCACGGCAGGCGAGTGGAGTTTCCTGCATCTGTCGTTCCAGGAGTTCTTCGCCGCCGCCGGCCTCCACGTGGAGGAGCGCTTCGAAGAAGAGCTGCGGCGGAGGGCCCACGCGCCACGGTGGCGCGAGATTCTTCGCCTCGGCGTCGGCTACCAGGCACTCATCCAGACGCGGGCGAAGCGGAGCAGCGAACTGATCGCGGACGTCATGGACGGGAACGTCGAGCACGGCGCCTGGCCATGGATCCGCGACATACTCCGCAAGCATGTGCCTCTCGCCGCGCTGCTGGCCGCCGAGGCCGGCGACGCGTTACCCAGGAAGCAGCGGCAACAGATCGCGAAGACGGTTGTCGGCTGGATGCGGAGCATGCCGGTTTCCGTCGCCCAGCCGTTCATCGACGAGATCGCACGGACCGAATTTCGCGACGAAGTCGCTCTGGTTCTGATCGAGGGATTGGGGTCAAAGGACACGCAAGACGTCCTATTCATGTTGAGAGACCTCGGCGCCCCGGCCGCGGGACCCGAGCTGACGCGGTATCTGGCGCGATCGAACGGGCCGTTCGCAGCTCTCGCGGCCAGTGCGCTCGGCGCGATCGGATATCGCCAGGCGGCGGATGTGCTCCGCGCAAAGCTGGGAGTGCAGAACGACATTGTTCGTGTGTCGTTTTTTGCGGCGCACGCCCTGCACTCGATGAAGCTGCCCGTCGATCTGGCAGTCCCGATCGCACGCCATACGCTGGAGTATTCCGTGCGGTTCTACCTTTCGTCTCATGAGCCGAGCCCCTATCGGGCGGAGCAGCGGGATGTCCGTAGTCTCCTCCAAATCCTCCTCGTGATCTCCGGCCTGGGGTGTTCCGCGAGAGTTCTGATTCGCTTTGCGCTCCAGGACCCGGAATCGGAGGTGCGCAAGTACGCCGTCAAGGCGGCGATGGGCGCCGATCCACTACACTTCCTGACCCAACTGGCATCCCTTCTCGGGACTGATCCCAGCCAGGACGTGCGAGCACGAATTGCCGAGGTTCTCGGCGTGAAACTCCCTCGGGAAGGTGGAGACGATTCCCCTCCCGGTCTCGGCGCGATGCTGAGGGTGGCGACCGTAGGACCTCTCATTGCCGCGCTCGATGACTCCGCGGACGTCAGGAGATCGGCTGCACGATCACTCGGACACATCGGTGACACGAGAGCCATTGTGCCATTGATGGCAACCCTCAATGACCGTCATCTTGACGTGAGGGAGGCAGCCCGCGACGCCCTTGCCATGTTCCCGGCCGATGTCGTTCTGCCAGACCTCGCGTGGGCAATCCATTCCGCAACCTCGGGATGGGGCGTTGCCATGGCCGTCGAGACGCTTGGACGCCTCGAGGATCCCCGCGCCCTGCCGATCTTCGGGCGCCTGCTCTCGGCGCCCCACAGCGGCGTTCGGACTAGCGCGATTCGCGCCCTGGGTCTCCTGCGGGCGAAGTCAGCGGTCCCGCAGCTTCAGGGTCTGCTCCAGGATCCCGATGCACGAGTCCGGCACGCCACTGCCTGTTCTTTGGCTCGCGTGGGCGATTCGTCCGCCGTCGCTCCGTTGGAGGAGACCTTGGCGGGCACGGGGTTGGAGTCCGGGAAGGTAGAGGCCATTTCCGCGCTGGGTGAGCTGGGCACGGACCGGGCGTTGAACATCCTGACGCAGCAGGCGAGCGCGCGAGAGCCCGAGAGGCTTCGCACCGCCGCCATCGAAGCCCTTTGGCTGATCGCGGAGCGGGTCGACCCTCGGCCGGCTTGAGTGCGGCCGGGCTGAAGAATCAACCGCATCGCTCCGGCCGCCGGTCCCGCTCCCGACGCCGCCCGCAGGCGGAAATCGACGCGACTCAGTCGCGACCGGGGACGCTTCATCTCCGAGTGCGTGCGGGACCGCCGGGCGCGTGCACTCGCGGAGGAGCACCTCGACGCGACCGCCCGCGCCGCGCCGATACAGGACGAGCGCGACCGCGTCGATCCCGGGGCGCTCGATCAGGTCGCAGGCGGCTCCCACGCATTCTCTCCGACCCGAGGGGCGCACAGGTCGGTCGAGCTATGGGCGAGGCGACGTGCTCCAGCGCCGACCATCCGAGATCACAAAGCCGCAATCCGTGCTCCGAGCACGGAAATCCATGCTCCCAGCACCATGTTCCATGCTCATATGCCGAAGCGTGGTCATCCGAAGTCGACCGCTCCGTGCTCCGAACGCGAAAGACCGCGCTCCGTGCTCCGAACCCCGGCCTCCGGTCACGAAGTTAGGGCTTCGGATGCCCACAAGCCAACTTGCGAAGTTGACCCTCGGCCTCCGCATCTCGGAACCCGCACACGGGATCGCGGCACGCCGCGCACTACGCCTTCTTGGCACGCGGTCCGCGCTTGAACCGAGCACCCAGCTCGCCGAGGGAGCCGTCCAGACCGGAGACGATCTTGCGCGCGGACTTGAACGACCCGTAGTTAAGAAGCGAGGTGGTCATCGCTTCGCTGCCGGCCACCATCTGAGTGTCGCCGATGCCTTCGGCAAGCTTCATGACCTGGGGTGCGAACTTCCCGAAGGCTTCGAGGACATCGACGTCCTTGACGAATTCCGGCAGGTCGTGCGCTCCGAGGACGATACCGGGGTTTGCCACGGCCATATCGCGCACGTCGCGCACGAACTTCAGGCTCTTCGGGCCGAGCTTCAGCATGCTCTTGCGCTCATCATTGGAGAGCGCCACGAGGAATGGCAGGAGATCGTTGATCGTCTTGACCGCCGCCAGGATCTTGGCGATCGTGTCGCTGCTGACGATCTCGGACACTTTTCCCTTCGGCATTCTCGCTCCTTTCGATTCTCTGCGACCTGTCGATCCATGCGAGCGCGAAGTGTCCCGCAGTTGCTCGGGAATTGCAAGGACTTCCGAGGCGCCGTCGCGCTCGGCACGTCGGAGCTGGGCGAGGGTTGCCGCGAGCCTTTCCTGGGAATCGAGATCCGCCTGCCCTACGGCTGGACCGCCAACCCGCCGGCCGCATCACTTCCACCGGGATGGGCGCGCCCTGCGACTCCTGGGCGAGCAGCCCGGGCGCCGTTCCCCAGAGACCGTGAACGTATGGACGGTGGCGGAAATCACGCCGCCGATGATCGTGCGGGCGAGCGGGGCGTTCGCCTCGGCGCCCGGCCCGCCGATCGCCATGGGCAGGAGCGCGAGCCATGCGCAAAACGAAGCGATAGGAACTTGGATACCCACCGCGTGTTTCGTGCGGATGCAGGAGTGGGGGTAGAAGGCCGCGAGGACGAATGCAAAGAATTTTGCGGCGGAGCGAAGGCGGGCGCGTTGCTCGCGGTAGGGCCGTCAGGGCGGTGGTGCGGGCGGTTCGGGATGCGATTGGAGGAGTTTCTCGATACCGCGGAGCCACTCCAGATCGGATGGGATGGACTTTCCTTCCCGCTGGAGCGTCCGCAGGATGCCGGCAGCGCGTTGCACGTAAGAGCGCTCATGCTCGGGATCAGTGCGGGCTCGACGCAGGAGGGATGGGACGAGGTCGCGCTGGTAGTCTGCCCGGGCCGGCTCCGCCGCGGCCAGACGCTCGCTGATCGCCAGGGCCTTCTCGAAGTATTGCTTGGCCGCCTCGCCCTGCCTGCCGGCCCGGAGCAGGTCGCCCATCCTTTCGTACGACACCGACAGGTCGCGCCGGATTGGCGGCTCGCGTTGGAGATCATTCCCGCGGGTTCTTGGGTGTCGGAGGATCGCGAGTGGTTCGACCGCGGCGCCGCGGCGTGGCGCGCGGGCCTGGAGGTCGAGATGTTCCTAGTCCAGTTGGCGATCGACAAGCCCGCGCTTGCCGATCTGCCGCTGATGGAGGAGATCGCCAGGCGCAATCCGGAGGCGGACACGGCGTTTTTCGTGGATGGCCTGCGGAGATTCCGCGCGGCACTGGGAATCGCCATGCCAGGCGAGACGAAGCCCGAGAGGTCGGAGGATGAGGCCGAGCCGCGGCCGACCCAGGAGTGGATGGATGAGGAGGAGGAATAGCCCCCGACCCCCGGCCGGTCGATGTTCCCAGGTATGCAGGAAGAGCGTCTGGCCCGCGTCGGCGCGGTCCGCCAGGTTATTGCCCAACCGGGCGACTATGGCGTGGGCACCACAGCGCGGTTCCACCGCAAACCGGGCGCGGGGCGGCTGTCCGCGCAAATCCCAAATCCCAACCCCGCGATGGAGCGCGGCGAGGCATGGGAGGTGCCTCCCCGACCGCGTCGGATTTGCGACTGCGAATCTTCGCTTGGCGCGAAGAATCTCACGGATAGCAGCACAGCGCTTCGCGGTCCGCAAAGCCCACCCGCGCTCGACCTGTCCGCGTCCGCCGATGCGGGAGGCAATGGGGGTCCCCCGTGGCACGGACCCCGATAGGACCCAACTACGGATTTCACGGATGCCACGGATTTTGCCCACAAGGGAATCCGTGTAATCCGCGCAATCCGTAGTTTCCTTGGTCGGTCGCACGCACGATGCTCCATCGCCGAATCGTGGCCGCTCATCCGAACCCCGAAGCCCGGAGGTCCCGCCACCCCTCGGCAGAGCCTGCCGGAGCCGGCATTCGCGCTGATGTGCCGTTGCTACCGGGCTGCGATCAGCTGCTCCCCCCGGCGGCTCGTCGCAGCCGGGACTCCGGGCGCCGACGCCGATCGCCCCCTTCCGCGTGCGCCCCCTGCCAGGTCCCGCGCCGCGCCAGCTCTGCCTCCACCGCCGCGAGCAGCTCTTGCTTGTTCTTCCCCCACAGCGGCGCCAGCACGAACGGCCCCGACAGCTCTCCCATCGCCCGTTGCACCACGACGTTCTCCGGCATCCGCTCGAGCACGTCGCACACCTGTGCGAGCCAGTCGTCGAGATCCATCGCGCGGTAGCTCCCCGCCCGCCAGTCGAGCGCCAGCGGCGTGCCCGGGGAGACGTAGCAATGGTGGATCTTCACCGCGTCGAGCCCGAGCCCGGCCACCGCGTCCGCCGTCTCCCGCGCCATCGCTGCGTCCTCGCCCGGCAGCCCGAGGATGAGGTGGGTGCAGACCTTCATCGGCCGCCCGCGCGTGCGCTCGATCGCGTCGACGTACGCGTCCCAGCCGTGGCCGCGATTCACCAGCACCTGGGTCTGCTCGTGCTTCGTTTGCAGTCCGTACTCGATCCAGACGTCGAGCCGCTCGCCGTATTCCGAGATCAGGTCGAGCACCGGGTCGGGCACGCAGTCGGGTCGGGTACCGATCGCCAGCCCCACCACATCGTCGAACGCGGTCGCCTCATCGTAAAGCCGGCGCAGGTGCGCAACCTCGCCGTGCGTGTTGGTGTGGGCCTGGAAGTAGACGATGAACTTCTCCGCGCGGTAGCGCCGGCGATAGAACTTCATGCCGTCGCGCACCTGCGCGGCGATCGGTCGCGGGGCGCCGCGCGAATTGGGGCTGAAGCTCTCGTTCAAGCAGAAGGTGCAGCCGCCGGTCGCGACCGTGCCGTCGATGTTGGGGCAGGTGAATCCCGCGTCGAGGCCGAGCTTGAAGACGCGGTGGGGCCAGCGCCGCGCGAGCCAGGTGTTGAAGCTGTGCCAGCGGGCGCCCTCGAAGAGCGCGGGAAGGCCGTCCATGACCGCGATTGTCCGTCCGCGGCGCCGTCGCGTCAATGTCCGGCCGGACCCGGACCCGGCCGGCCGGCTGGATCACGGCTCCCCCCGCCGGCGCAGGCAAGCGCAGGCAGTCCGCGCTGGACAGACTTCCGGACCGCGCGTAGGATCCCCGCCATGACCACGCCGATCATGGAGCAGTACTCGCGCATCAAGGAGGCGCACCCGGACGCGCTGCTTTTCTTCCGGCTGGGCGACTTCTACGAGATGTTCTACGAGGACGCCAAGACCGCCGCACGCGTGCTCAACATTACCCTCACCTCGCGCTTCAAGGGGGAAAAGGCGGTGCCCATGGCGGGCGTGCCCCATCACTCCTGCAACGGCTACCTCGCGCGCCTGCTTCGCGCCGGCTTCCGCGTGGCGATTTGCGAGCAGATGGGGGATCCCTCCGAAGCCAAGGGCCTGGTCGACCGCGAAGTCGTGCGGGTGATGACTCCGGGCACCCTCACCGAGGGCAACCTGCTCGAGGACAAGGTCCACAATTACCTCGCCGCGCTGCACGTGAAGGGGAAGCAGGCCGGGCTCGCCTGGGTCGAGCTTTCCACCGGCGAATTCCGCGTCGCCGACCTGCCGCTGCGCGGTCTCGCCGACGAGTTGGCGCGCATCGACCCCGCGGAGTGCCTGGTGCCGGAATCGCAGGCCGGTCCGGACGCCGACCTGGGCCTGCCGCCGCTGCGCACGCTGGTGCGCGCGCGCGTCACCCCGGTTCCCGACTGGCAGTTCGAGCGGCGCGCCGCGCTCAAGGTTCTGCTCGAGCACTTCGGGGTGCATGACCTCTCGGGCTTCGGCGTCGACGACGCCGGCCCCGCGGTTGCCGCCGCGGGCGCGGTGCTCGAGTATCTGAAGGCCACGCAGAAGACCCAACTGCGCCACATCACCCGGATCGCTCCGGACCGGCGCGAAGCGTGCGTGCTGCTCGATCGCGCCACCCGCGCCTCGCTCGAGCTCACCCGCACCATCCGCGAGGGCAAGACCGAGGGCACCCTGCTCTGGGTGCTCGACCGCACCCGTACCGCGATGGGCGGGCGCATGCTGCGCGACTGGGTGACCATGCCCCTGCGCGACGTCGCGGAGATCCGCGCGCGCCAGCAAGCGGTCTCCGCCCTGGTCGAGGATCCCGCCCGCCGCGCCAAGGCCGCCGAGGCCCTCGCGCTCGTGCCCGATCTCGAACGGCTCACCGGCCGCATCGGCTCCGGCCGCGCCAATGCCCGCGACCTGCTCTCGGTGCGCCAGGCGCTCGAGGCGATCCCCGAGGTCCGCGCGGCGCTCCCGCGCGAGGCTTCCCCCCACCTCCAGAGGCTGCACGACCTCCTCGACCCGATGGACGCCGTGCTCGACGTGCTCGTGCGCGCGATCGCCGACGAGCCGCCGGTGACCCTCCAGGAGGGGGGCATCCTCCGCGAGGGCTTCCACGGCGAGCTCGACGCGATCCGCCGACTGGGCCGCGAGGGCAAGGACTGGATGGCGTCGTTCCAGGCGCGCGAGATCGAGCGCACCGGGATCGGGTCGCTCAAGGTCGGCTACAACCATGTCTTCGGCTACTACATCGAGATCACCCAGTCGAATCTCGACAAGGTCCCGACCAACTACGAGCGCAAGCAGACGATGAAGAACGCGGAGCGCTTCGTCACCCCCGAGCTGCGCGAATACGAGGCGAAGATCCTCAGCGCCGACGAGCGCGCGTGCGACCTCGAGTACCGGCTCTTCCTCGAGGTGCGCGACCGCGTCGCGCAGGAGATCCCCCGCCTGCTCGCCTCCGGGGCCGCCCTCGCCGCGGTCGACTCCCTCCTCTCGCTCGCCGTGGTCGCGGTGGAAGGCCGCTACGTCCGGCCCGAGGTGGACGACGGCCGGACGTTGCGAATCGAAGAAGGCCGCCATCCCGTCCTCGAAAAGGTGATCGAAGACCGCTTCGTTCCCAACGATCTCCTGCTCGATGACGCGGGGAACCGCGTGATGGTCGTCACCGGCCCCAACATGGCGGGCAAGTCGACCTACATCCGCCAGGCCGCGCTGATCGTCCTGCTCGCCCAGATCGGCAGCTTCGTCCCCGCCAAGGCCGCTCGCGTCGGGGTCGCCGATCGCATCTTCGCCCGCGTCGGCGCCGCCGACGAGCTCGCCCGCGGCCACAGCACCTTCATGGTCGAGATGACCGAGACCGCCAACATCCTCAACAACGCCACCGACCGCAGCCTGGTCATCCTCGATGAGATCGGCCGCGGCACCAGCACCTTCGACGGGCTTTCCATCGCCTGGGCCGTCGCCGAGCACCTCCACGACCGCGTCGGCGCCCGCACCCTCTTCGCCACCCACTACCACGAGCTCACGGAGCTGTCCCTCGTCCTTCCCGGCGTGCGCAACTGCCACGTCGCCGTCCGCGAGTGGGGCGACGATGTGGTGTTCCTCCACCGCATCGTCGAAGGCGGAACCGACAAGTCATACGGCATCCATGTCGCCCGCCTCGCCGGCCTGCCCAAGGGGGTGGTTGCCCGAGCGAAGGAAATCCTCGCCGGCCTCGAAGCCTGCACCCTCGACGAGTCCGACCGGCCCCGGTTCCTGCAGTACGCCCCGGACCCGCGGACTTCCACGCAACCACGCCAACTGAGCCTGTTCGCCCCGCCCGAGCACCCCGCGGTCGTGGCCCTGCGCGCCCTCGACCCGGAGCAGCTCACGCCGATGCAGGCGCTGGTGAAGCTCCAGGAGCTCGAGGACCTGGCGCGAAAGGCGGGGCCGGGTTGAGCGACCACATCCTTTCGGAGTTGCGCAAACGGCGCGAGCACGCGCCCGCGGCGCACGACCGATCCGTCATGGCCGCGTGCGCGGCCGGGCTCGAGGACATGCAGAGAATCGGACTGGTGTCCGCCGCCGGACCGACGTCGGGGGTGCAGGCGCAGGCGCGCCGCAGAAGGAGTTCGCCATGACGCTGCAAGAATTGCTCGCTTCGATTGCCGCGCACGCCGGCTGGGCCTGCCAGAAGGATGCCGCGGGGAGGGACCTCCTCACCGTGCTTCTGCCGCAGGGACGCAAGCAAACGATCCAGGTCGAAGTCGTGCAGTGGAGCGGCGTCCCGCTGGCGCGCCTGCGCACGGTGATCGGCGCCAAGTCCGCGCTTGCGGGAGAGCGCCCGCGCTTCGCGCTCAGTCTCAACGGCGGCCTGGTGTTCGGATCGCTCGCCGTCGTGGGGGACGACCTGGTGATGACCCACACCCTGATGCTGCACGGGATCATCCCGGCCGAGGCCTTCCTTGCCGCCGCCTACCTGGCCACGCAGGCGGACGAATTGGAGCACAAGCTCTTCCAGGCGGACCGGCAGTAGGTGCAGAGGCGGCATGATGCCGCCGAGGCACGCACCCGGTCAGACGGGTCGCGCAGCGCGGCCGCGAGTGCGGCGATCGCCTCGGGAGTCCGCATCCTCGTCGCGGACCGCGTAGAGCGTGCGCGCGTCCGAGGCCCACAGCGGGTCGTGGCAGTTCTTCAGCAGCGTGGCGTGCCCGGCCGACAGCTTCGCGTCTCACGACGATCTTCGGCGGATCCCCGCCATCCGTATTACCCACCGGCCCTATCGTCGCATTCTCGACGATCCTGCGAGGAATCACACCTCTTGCCGTCGGACAATCCGTGCAATCCAGACAATCCGTAGTTCCGTCGGTTGCGGCGGCCCCACCCCGCTCACGCCCGCACGACCTCCTCGTGGCTCTTCATGTCGCTGACCAGGAGCGTCCCGGGCCGCCACGCGGCGATCTCGTCCGGCAGCTCCAGCACCCGCAACGTCAGCGACCCGGGCTCGGGTGGCCGGCTGAGCACCGCAGTGTCCTCGGTCCCCTTCTCGCCCGGACCGTCCGCCGCACGCGCCGCGGAGCCGGTCGGGTCTTCAGGGTCCCAGCAGGCCTCGACGAAACCGCGCAGCGCGGGCAACGTCGGCTTCTCGGCCACGCCCCAATCGAGCAGCATCTCGGAGTCGACCGCCACCGGGATCACCACCTGCACGGTCAGCCGCGCCCCGGACCCGCGCGTCGGCGAAATCCGCGTGACCATGCCGGAGACGCGAGCGGCGCCGGCTCCGGTCTTGGCCAGGCGCAGCGTGCAGGGCAGTGCGAATCGCAGGTCGCCGAGTTTGTCGGGCGGCGCCGCCGGGGCGACCGCGGCCGGCGGTACGATCCCGCGCAAGCAGTACACCGGCAGCGGCAGCTCGACGTTCTTGGCCGGCATGTCGGGGATGCGGATCGCGAAGGCGCGCGATTGGATCTCCTTCCACGTGCCTTCCGTGACGAAGGTCTGCGTCCGCCCGGCCATCGCCTCCACCCGCGCCGAAACGTTCACCGTGTCGCCGATCACCGTGAACTCGATCTTGCGGTCGGAGCCGATGTTGCCCGCGCACACGGTCCCGGTGTTCACGCCGATGCCGTGGCCGAGCGGTTCCGAGGGCAGGACGATCTCCTGCCTCATCGCCTCGTCGCGGTTGAAGGCGAACAGCGCCTCCTGCATCTCGATCGCGGCGCAGGCGGCCTGGGCGGTGAAGTCGACCTGGTCGCCGATCACCCCCCAGTGGGCCATGATCTGGTCGCCCGCGCACTTGTCGATCGACCCGCCGCGCCGGAACACCACCTCCTGCATGATCGTGAAGTATCGGTTGAGCAGCGTGACGACGTCCTGGGGCCGCATCTTCGCCGCCATGCGCGTAAAGCCGACGATGTCGGAGAAGAAGATGGTGCCGTTTTTCTCCGTCCCGCCCAGCGCCAGGCCCAGGGTGCCCTTGAGCACCTCGTCGACCAGCTTGGGGGAGAGGAACCGCGACAGGTTCTCGCGTTGCGCGGCCGAGGCCGCCGCCTCGAGTGCCAGCTCGGCGTTGTAGATCACCAAGGCCACCTGGCCGGCGACCGCCGTGAGCAACGAGAGGTCCTCGGGCTTGAACGCCTGCTCCCGGCTCTTGGTCTCGAGCTGGAGGATCCCGAGGTCGCGCTCGCCGACCAGCAGGGGCGCGCACATGAGCGATTTCACCTGCATGCGCACCATCGACATCATCGCCGCCGAATCGCCGCCCGAGTCGGCGATGAGCACCGCGTTGTGCTCGGTGCGGACGCGTTGGAGCACCGTGCGCGAAAGCCGCACGTCGTTCTCCTGCGCCGACGGCGGACTTCGGTGCTTGACGCGGCTCATCGCCCCTTTGCGGCGGTCGAAGATCCCCGCCGGCTCGCTCGCGGGCGTGAGCGTCGCGGGCAGGGAGCCGTCCGGGCCGTAGAGGATCACCAGCCCGCGCTCCGATTGCGGAAAAACCTCGAACAGTTTGTCGAGGCACAACGACAGCAACGCGTGCGGATCGATCGACCGGCCCATCGTCCGGCCGAGGTCGACCATCAGCTTCAGTCGCTTGGCGACGCTCTGGAGCTGGTCGACGTCGCGGCTGGCGACTTCCGCGGCGGTGCTCGCGGGGGTCATCGCCGGAGCAAAATGGAGCGTCATCCCGGCCCCGACCCCCTCGTCGGTCAGGGTCACGATCGACAGGTTCGGGTCGAGCATGCCCGGCGGAGCCAGCCCGCGACCCCGGGTGACCGCGCGCGCCGGGGTCGGGGAACGGAACACCACCTCGGTCTCGCCGACGATCAGCTTGTCGCCGTCCCGCAGCGGCCGGCGCTCCTTGAGCGGCTGGCCGTTGATGATCGTCCCGTTGGCCGAGGTGAGATCCTGGACGAACCAGGCGCCGTCCTGGCGCTCGATCCGGCAGTGGCGGCGCGATGCCTGCACGTCGTTGAGCACGAGGTCGCAGTCCTGCATCCGGCCGAGGACGAGCGCGTCCGCGATGAGGATGTGCTCGCTCTTCTCGCCCTTGGGCCCGGTCAGGAGGAGCTTCGGCGGAACGGTCATGTGCGGAAGCCCGATCGCGGAGGATGGGTCACGCCGCGGGCATGATCGACCGCAGCGCCGGGGATGTCAAGCGCGATCGGGCCCACCCGCCTCATTGCGGCGCCTTCCCGTGCAGCATCAGGAAGGCGAGCACCACGGTGAACGGGACCGCAAGCGCGAAGAAAAACGCCGTCCAGCGCGTGCCGTCGAAATCAACCAGGGCATCGTGGATGAGCTGAATGTCGCCGGTGAGGATGCACGCCACCGCCTGGGCGTAGAGAATCACGCCGAGGGCCCCGGCGGTGACCGCGGTGAAGAAGACCCCCATGACGAGGAAGACCAGACCCATCGCCAAGCATCCCGCCGCGAGGGCCAGGACGAAGATCGCGAAGACCAGGGTCTTGGCCCGGAAAAAGCCCGGGCAGACCGCCGGGAACCAGGCCCACCAGGGCGCGCGCGCCTCCTCCGCGTCCCCCTCCGGCGCCGCCGGCCGGGCGATCTGCTCGCCGGTGTGGAGGTCGATGCCGCAGCGGATACACAGCAGGGCGTCACCCGGATACGCCTGTCCGCATCCGGGACAGAACGCGGGACCCGCGCCCTGCGCGGGCCCGACCGGGTCGCCGGCCGGGAAAACCCGGGGATCTCCCGGCGCGGAATCCATGGGGTCCTCCGCGGGCGTGCGGCGGAGATCAGGAGGCACGTCGGACTCCCCGAGCATGGTCACATCTCCGTGAAGATCGCGTCCTCTCCGGGAGGGGGCCAGGGACCTACGCTCGCCACCGTGACCAGACATGAGCCCTGAACAATGGTCGCATCCCGTCGTCGTGCTTTGCCCTTGCCCTCTCTCGTCGGGAAGCGGGCAGGGGCAATGCGGCCCGTTCAGCGTGACGGCCTCGTCACTCTCGCCACTCTGCCACGCGCCGCGGGGAAGTCAAATCGAAATTCCTCCTTCCCTCCCGCGCGCGCCTCCTCTATACATGCTGAAGTCGAAGCGTCGGCGCCCGGTTCCCGCGACTCCGCGGGGCGGGGGGTCGGCCGCCCCTCTCCCATGGGAGACCCGCACCATGCCGCTCGCCGCCGCCGCGGTCGACACCCTCGCCAGCGAGTTCCGGTCACGCATCGGCGCCGACAAGGTATTCGCCGACGAGGGCACGCGCCGGGAGTACTTCGAGGACATCACCGAATGCCCCGGCCACATGCCCGACCTCGTGGTGCGCCCGCGGGAGACGGCCGACGTCGACCACGCCTACGCGGCGATCGATCCCCACCGGATCATGAACCCCGGCCGCTGGCCGCTCACGGAGTGAGCGACGAGACTCTGGCCCTGGTACGCCGCTTCCCCGAGCTCGCGGGGCGGCTGCCGCGACTGCCGCTCTGCGCGCTGCCGACCCCGGTCCACCGCTGGGACAAGGCGGGGCCCGCACTCGGCGTCGACGACCTGTGGGTGAAGCGCGACGACCTGACCCATTCCGCGCACGGCGGGAACAAGGTCCGCAAACTCGAGCTTTGCCTGGGGGAGGCGAAGGCGCGCGGGGCGCAGGTGCTCCTCACCGCGGCGGCCACCGGGTCGAACTGGGCCGCCGCCTGCGTGCACTTCGCGCGCGAGCACGGCCTGCCCGCACGCCTGATCCTCTACGAGCGGCCGCTCACCCCGCGCGGCGAAGCCAACCTGCGGTACGTGGCCGCGCACGCCGAGCACGTCCGGCGCATTCCGAGCGTGCTCACGCTGCCCTGGCACCGCTGGCGCGAGGAACGCGCGAACGCCGCGCGTAAGCCGTACTGGATCCCCACCGGCGGCACCAGCGCCCTCACCTCGCTCGGCTTCGTGTCGGCGGCGCTCGAACTGGTCGAGCAGGTGGAACAGGGCGCGATGCCGGCGCCGGACGCGATCGTGGTCGCCCTGGGCACCGGCGGGACGCTGGGCGGTCTGCTCGCCGGGTTCCGCCTCGCGGGCTTTCCGGTGGAATCGATCGGGGTGCGGGTGGTCGACCGGATCGTCTCCAACGTGCGCGCGGTGCGCCGGCTCGCGGCGGGTTGCCTGGCGCGGCTGGGGAAGACCGCCCCCGAAGGGCCGTGCCGGCTCACGGTGTTCCACGGCGCCTTCGGACGCGGGTACGCCCTGTCGACGCCGGAGGGCGATGCGGCACAGGCGCTCGTGCGCGACACCGAGGGGATCGAGCTGGATCCGACGTACACCGCGAAGTGCGTGGCCGGCCTACGCGCGATGGCCGCGTCCGGGGCGTTGCGCGGGAAGCGGGTGCTGTACTGGCACACGCTGAATCCGGTGCCGCCCGAGGCCGGGCCTGGGGGATGACCCTGGGCTACGAACCGTCAGATTCTTCGCGCCCAGCGAAGATAAACAATTCAGTCCCGGACTGGATCCTCTCCAACGCGCGCGCGGTGCGGAAGCTGGCGGCGGGGTGCCTTGCGCGGCCGGTCACGCGGGACCGGACTCCAGGACGGCGCGCCAGCGCTGGGGGGTGCCGCCGAACCGGCGGTCCTCCTCCTCGGGCGGGAGGGCAGGGCCGTCCGGAAGGGGCGCGACAGGAGCGGGGTCCGTCAGGGTGAGCGGGCCTCGACGGGTACGCGATCCTCGACATGGATCGCCTCCTCCGGTACGATACGCACATGAAGAAGGGCATCGTCAGACGCCTGGTCCGCCCGGAGATCGGCGCCGCCGCCAAGAGCATTGCCCGCGTCTTCCGTCCTGACGCCATCATCCTGTTCGGTTCCCATGCGCAGGGCCTTGCCCGTCCGGACAGCGACGTGGATCTCCTCATCGTCGCGCGGACTACCCGCCCGCTCGACTTGGCCGGTCGAATTCACGAATCGCTCGAGGCGCGCTTCCCCGCGGACATCGTGGTCCGTACTCCCCGCGAGGTCGAAAGGGCCCTTCGGGAGGAAGATCCGTTCCTGTGCGAGATTCTGCGCAAGGGTTGCCGATTGTATGAAGCGCGCCGTACGCGAGTGGGTTAGCAAGGCCGAGTCGGATTATCGGGTGGCGGCCCGAGAACTCCGCGTGCGCAAGGATCCCTCCCCCGACGCAATCTGTTTCCATGCTCAACAGTGCATTGAGAAATACCTCAAGGCGCTTCTGACTCTACACGGCATCGTCCCGCCCAGAACGCACGACCTGCTGCATTTGTGGAAGATGGCGGTTTCCCTGCCTGTGGGTCTTCCGAAACGCCTTCCGGGCTTGCGCAAGGTGACGGTTGGCGCCGTGGAGTACCGCTATCCCGGTCGCCGACCTACCATGGCGACCGCCCGTGCGTGCGCGGCGACCATGTCGGCTGCGCGGGACATCGCTCGAAGGCTGCTGGGGGCGCGCTGACCTCGGGCCGCCAAATGCGCCTTGCGTTCATCGAGATCGCCTTCGCGTCGCACAGCGCAGCGCCCACGAGCGTGGCCGTCCACTCGCGCATGCCGCCGCCGAGATCGCGAAGCCCGTACGGGCTCTCGTCGAGCGGGAACAGCCCGATCGCCTCGGGCTGCAACTGCGGCGGTTCGCGGGTGCGCGAGTCCTGCCTCCGGCAGAACGTCGCAGCGAACTCGTCGCCCCAGGGGAAGAACCGTCCGTCCGGCCCGCACGCGGCCTTCTCCCATTCGTCCTCGGCCGGCAGCTCGAACCGCCAGCGCCCGCCGCCGGCGCGCGCCGTCAGCCAGCGGGCGTAGTCGGCGACGTCGTCCCACGAGACGCCCATCACCGGCCGATCGTCGCGCCCGTCGGCGACCTTGCCGCGCAGGCTCGGCGTAGCGCTTCGCCGCCACCCGCGCGGCCGCCTTGCGCTCGTGGTCGGCGGGCTCGGCCGCGGGCAGGAGATCGAGCGCGAGCGGCTCGTGAAGCGGCGCCTACGGGGCAACCGTTCGAGCCGCGGCAGCGACGCCACCAACGCTTCGTACATCGCCGCGATCGCCTCCGGCTCGGGAGGTCTTTTCTGCATGTTCACCACACCTCGCATTCGACGTTTTCGGCGGCCGCCGCCTCACGGCGGACCGACGACCGGAAAAGGGTAAGAGAGTAAAGCGCAGAGGGTCAACGGGTCCTGCGCGCCGCCACCCGGAACCCGCAGAACGCGGACACGCCGATCGGCTCGAAGTCGCTCCGGGACGCCCCACGGCACAACGGCGGCGGCGCCGACCAAGCCCCGCCTTTCGTGATCCGCCACTCCTTCCGGGCGCCAGACAACGTTGCGGTCCATTCGCGCATTCCGCCGGCGAGATCGCGCACGCCGAACGGCCCCTCGTCGATCCCGCACAGCCCGATCGGTTCCGGCAGCAGATCGGTCTGCTCGCCGATCCGCGAGTCCTGCATTCGGCAGAAGCTCGCGTCGAACTCGTCGCCCCAGGGATGGAAACGCCCGTCCGGCCCGCGCGCCGCCTTCTCCCACTCGTCCTCCGCCGGCAGCGCGAAGACCCAGCGCTCCCCGCCCGCGCGCCGCGTCAGCCAGGCGCAGCAGTCGGTCGCGTCGTCCCAGGAGATCCCCATCACCGGCACGTCGCCGGTCCACCAGGCGAAGGCGGCCGGAAGCGCGATCCGCTCGTCCTCCTTCTGCCAATACGCCGTCTCCTTCGTCGCCGTCTCGTCCCGGCGCGGCACGCGCGTGAACGGGTCGGTCTTGCGCTCCGCGTGCCATGGGCCGTCGTTCAGGTATGCCAGGTACATCGCACTGGCGACCTCGAAGCGCGCGAGGAAGAAGCCCTCGACCGCCAAGGGGGCTGCGCGGGCCTTCGCCGACGCGACGCCTTCCTCGCGGGAAACGCGCAGGATCGCCGCGTCGCGCTCCGGCGACTGCTGCGCGCCGCGGTCGCCGCTGGCGCGGTACGGGCCCGCCGGGATGTAGACCCAGTACCCGACCGCCTTGCCGGCGTCCGGCGGCTGCGGGGCGGCCGGAAGCGGCGGCGGGAAGTCGTCCGCGGCGGGCAGCTCGCAGCGTTCGTCCCAGTCCAGGTCGCGCGCCACCTCGAACGGGTAGCGCGTCGCGTAGAGCCCTTGGCCGGGCGGGACGTAGAGCAGGTACGACCCGCGCGGCAGGGAGAGGGCGAGGTCGGCGTGGGGCCGCGCGCCATCCCGCGTGACCCGCAGGTCCACGCGGTTGCCGTCGCGCTGCCGGAACTCGTGCAGCTCGGACCAGCGGGCGCGCTCGACTTCCGGGGACTCCGGCGGGGAGGCGGCGGGCGCGGCGCCGGTCCAGGGGAAGCGCGTCGGGCTCTCCGCGCGCAGATCGACCTGCACCATGCGCACGCCCAGCGGGCCGCCGCCGGTCGGCGTGACGGTCACGCGGGCGCCGCCGCGCCAGAGGACGACCCGGTATTCCTTGCCCGCGGGCGCGGCCGAGATCGCGGACGAGACCTGCTCGACGGTCTCGAGCGCGGGCGGCGCGGTCTCGTTCGCGGCGACCGAGAGCGGCACGTCGCCGGGCTGGACGCCCAGCTTGGCGGCCTGGGAGTCCGCCACCACCTCGAGGACGCGGACGTGCCGCGCGGGCAGGTCGCCCCGCATCGTCGCCAGGAGCAGGGCGAAGCCGGGGTCCGCACGGAGCGCGGCCAGGTCGGCGTCGGTTTCCGTGTGAGCGGCGTCGCGCCAGCCGCGGCGGACGGACTCTTCCAGCGCCACGAGCGCCAGGGCGTTCCAGGCGCCGGCGGCCGCCTTCGGCGCGAGGGCGGCGGTCCAGAGCGGGTCGGCCGAGGTGCGCTGCGCCAGTTCCCGCAGCGCGGCCGCGTCCGCGCCGGCGGTGAGCCAGGCCGCGGGGTCCGGCGCCCGCGCCCCGACCGCGAGGCAGCAGGCGAGGTTGTAGGCGTGGCCGGAAGCGGCGGGCGCGGCCCGCGTCAGCAGGTCGAGAAGCGGCAAGGCCGCCGCGTAGCGCTGGGCGGCCACGTGCGCGTCCGCCTGGCGCTCTCGCTCGGCGAGCTCCGCGGCCGGCAGGAGCGGGGCGGCCGCGCCCGCCGCCGCCGGCGCCGGGGGCGGGGGGGGGGGGGGCGGCCCCCCCCCGCCGCCGCCGGCGCCGTCGCCAGGGCGAGCGGGACCGGACGGCCGAAAGCGAGGTCCTTGGCGAGCAGATCGTCCGCGTCGAACGCCTTGCCGGTGGCGCGGTCGCAGGGGACGGGGACGAGGATCGGCGGGGCCTTCTTCTGTGCGTAGAGATATAGGTATGCGACCACCGTGCCCGCGGCGAACGCCGGCGGCAACTCGAAGCGCACGCGCACCGCGCGCTCGCAGCGCACCAGGTCCCGATACTTGTCCCCGCCCACGTCCTGTACCAATTGGGCGAACGCCGCCTCGTTGGTGCGGTCCCGTTCGCTCTCGGCCTTGCGGAAGCGGTACCAGTAGAGTTCGGCCAGCGCCTTCCGGGACTCCTCGTCCTCGCGCCAGTGGGTCGTCGCCTCGGTGAACCGCGACACGGCTTTGGACCAGCCGTTTTCGCGCTGGAGCGAGACCGTGCGCAAATCCTCGGTGTCGTTCCAGCGGCGTTCCTTCAGGGCGGCGCGCTGGTCGGGAGGCGCCGCGGCTTCTTCCTTCTTCACCCGCTCCACGGCGTCCTCCAGTTCGCGGCTCCGCTCGACTTCCTGGTTCCAGGCGGCGAAAAACCGCGCGCCCTCCGTGCGCTTCTCGCCGGCCAGCGCCCGGTTGAGCAGGTCCTTGTAGCGCCCGACCTCCGGCGCCCGGTCAATGGCGCGGCGCGCGGACTTCGCCGCGTCCTCCCACTTCCCTGCGGCCAGGTGAGCGCCGGCTTCGGTGCCGTCGATCCCGGCCTGTGCGCGGTCGGCGAGGGCCTGGTACTTCGCCTCCTTCGGCGCCCGGTCAACGGCGAGCTCGGCGCTCTGTTTCGCCTCCGCGAACCGCGCGGCCACCGACTGCGGATCCTTCTTCTCCGCCTTCTCCTCCGCCTCCTCCGCGCCGCCCCAGACCGCGAGCACCGCCAGCAGCGCGGCCAGCCCCGCCACCAGCGTCGCCACGCCCCGGTTCCGCTTCGCCCGCTTCCACAGCCGCCCCAGCCGACCCACCGGCCGCGCGGCGATCTCCTCGCCCGCGAGGAACCGCCGGCAGTCGTCGGCCAGGTCGCCGGCCCCCGCGTACCGGTCCGCCGGCGCCTTGTGCAGGCATTTCAGGCAGATCGTCTCCGCGTCGACGTCCAGGTCCGGCACGCGCTTGCGCGGCGGCTCGGGATCGACGTCCTGCACCTTGCGGATCAGCTCCGGCAGCGTCGGCGAACGGCGGCGCGCCGGTGAACAGCTCGTACAGCGTCGCCCCCACCGAGTAGACGTCCGCCCGCCCGTCCACCTCGGCGGCCTTGGCGAACTGCTCCGGGCTCATGTAGAGCGGCGTCCCGAGCATCTGCCCGGTCTGGGTGAGCGTGCGCAGCGACGCGCCCGCCTTCGAGCCGGCGTCCATGCGCACCTCGTCCTCGGCGAACTTGGCGAGGCCGAAGTCGATCACGCGCGCGGTCAGCGTCGCGCCGTCGCGCGCGACGAAGACGTTGCGCGGCTTGATGTCGCGGTGCAGGATGCCTCGCGCGTGGGAGAAGCGCAGCGCCTCCGCCACCTGGCGCACGATCTCGACCGCGTCGCGCGCGGTGAGGCCGCCTGCGCGCGCCAGGTCGGTGAGCTCGTCGGCCGCGACCAGCTCCATGGTGTAGTAGGGCTTGCCGGCGACCGCGCCGACGTCGTAGACCGGAACGATGCCGGGGTGGGAAAGGCCGGCCGCGGCGCGCGCCTCGCGCTGGAAGCGGTCCACCCCGTCGGCATCGGCGCGGTCGCCGAGCAGCAGGACCTTGAGCGCGACCTCGCGTTTGAGGTCGGGGTCCCAGGCGCGGTAGACCTTGCCCATGCCGCCGTGGCCGAGCTCGGCGCGCAGCTCGTAGCGGCCGAACCGGCGCGGGCCGCGGGGGGCAGGCGTCGCGAGGGCGGCCTCCAGGTCTGCCGCGTGCGCCGCCGCCAGCTTGCCGAGCGCGACGAGGATTTCGGCGAGCGGCTTGCCCCGGAGCGCGTCGAAGCGGTCGCTGTCGGCCTCGGTGAGGGTGCG
>ORJL010727036.1_pt1 | contig 56600 bp, 46 predicted proteins | sample 1779941 | NCBI WGS metagenome assembly ORJL01 (sample SAMEA104232317, study PRJEB22302) | groundwater metagenome | biome: forest; feature: aquifer; material: groundwater | place: USA | collected 2011-08-07 | depth 5.8 m | reverse complement strand
CGGGCTGGGGGCCTGTGGCGCCTGCACGGTCTTGATTGATGGTAAGGCCTCACTGGCCTGTCTGACCCTGGCCTTTGCCGCCCAGGGTAAGCAGGTAACCACCATCGAGGGACTGGCGGTAGACGGCAAGCTCCATCCGATCCAGGATGCTGCCGTACGCTTCGGAGCTATCCAGTGCGGGTTCTGTACCCCTGGGTGGATCATGTCGGCCAAGGCTCTCTTGGATGAGAATCCCAAGCCCAGCGAGCACCAGGTCAAGACCGCTATTGCGGGTAACCTGTGCCGCTGTACCGGATACGTCAAGATCATCGAGTCCGTCCTCGCTGCTTCTCAAGGTAAATAGCCAGCACCAACCGGACCGATAGAGTTCGCAAACCGGGAGCCTCCCCGAGTAGGAGAGGCTCCCGGTGCTTTATGGACGGATGCCTCGATCTAACAAGGACGCTTAAGCCTCGCCCCCGGCGATAGGAGGGAAGATTCCGAGGCGATCCCCCTCAGCCAAATGGTGCTCAGCCTCCCGGATGATCCCGTTCACGAAGGACTGCTTGGTCTCTGCTTCAGGGATGCCAAGCTCCTGGAGGAGATCACTAATCGTGGACCCTGCCGTTAGCTGTACCGTAATCGACTGGCCGTGAGGTACGTCCGGACGGTACTTGCGCAGAGTCGCATAAAGCCTGACCTGTACATTGATTAAGGCAGGCTTCAAGGCTTCTTCTCAAAGTACCACTTGTAAAGAAGTGCCATATCCCAGGGGAAAACTCCCAGACGGCTCCCGCCACCGACACGGCGGGTGATTGCCGACAATTCTCCGTCCAAGAAGATATTGCTTACCTCCTCGGGCTGGATACCCTGGCTGGCCAGGACTTGTTCAATAGTATCGTCCTGGCCAGCCTCGACACGAACCACAGAATTGGCAGTTACCCGCTGCTCAAGGGCGAAACGCCTTAAACTGCCGTACAGCCATACCTCAAGGGACAACGATCACTCCCATCAGCAATAGAGCAGGGACATGTCCTGTGGGAATAGACCGATCCTATCCTGGTCGGTTACCTCCTGCCCTAAACCAGCCAGCCTTCCATTTAGGAATATGTTGCTCACCTCTTCAGTCCCCAATCCCAGGCGCTTGAGGACCCCTTGTACGGTTTCCCCTTTCGAGATCTCGACCGCTACGATGGAATTAGAGCCGACATCCGTTTGGCTGGCGAGGCGCCTCAATCTGCCATACAGCCATACTTGAACGCTCACTTCTAGGGGCCTCCCCGGAAGCTCGTAGCTCGACTACAGCTTGAAGTCGTAAACGGCGTCCAGTTCCTCGTCTGACACGTCAAAAACAGTATTGTGAGGAGACAGGGGCTCCGTCCTCATAAACTCGGGCAGCCGGTCGTGCACCTTGGAAAAGCCAGCGGCCTCGTTGAAGTTCCTTTCGAGCTTGATTACGCGCTTGCCATATGTGACCACGTCGTCAGCCGTCATGTCTACGCCATACATTGCGTTCACCGACTGGCGCATGCCATCGAAGCCCTCAGCGTCATCCAGGATGGCAAAGGCGATGAATAGACAGTATCCGGTGGAATCTATGTACGCAGTTGTGGCCTGGAAGGCACGAGATAGCTCCGCCTTGTTCACAGCGAAGGGGTCCGCCTTGCCTCCGACACCGAGAATCTCTGGCGCAATCGTGTAACCGGAAGTGTGGTCGGCGCCCATCGTCGACGTAGCGTAGGTCACTCCAATACCCTTGACCGCCCTGGGATCATAGGCAGGCATGGACTGCCCCTTGACCACCGGCACCCTGGTTACGCCGAGGGCCTGGGCAGTGAAGGCAGTACCGCTGCCAATAATCCGCCCGAGGGGAGTGCCCTTGCCAACCTCCTTTAATAGCTTGATAGCGCCGGCGGCATCCCCGAACTTCAAAAGGCCCCCTTCCATCGCGACCCCAATGCTAGCGCCTGCCTCGATGGTATCTATGCCGACATCGTTGCAAATCCGGTTCAGCTCAGCTACCTGGTCGATGTCGTCGATGCCGCAATTGGGACCAAGGGCCCAGGCAGACTCATACTCCAGACACCCGACATGATAGCTACCGTTGGGCTTGGCGACAACGTTGGAGCACTTGATGACACATCCGGAGTGGCAGGCATGAGCCACCTTGCCACTCCCCTTTCTTGTCTTGGCCAGCTCGTTGATCACTTCGCCGCTGACCTTCGCCGCCCCCTCGAAGCGTCCCTCGCTGAAGTTCCTTGTGGGCAGTCCGCCTGCTTCATTCATAATGTTGACCAGGACGGCTGTGCCATAGTTTGGCAGGGCCTGGCCGGTGACCGGATGGGACACCAGGGACTTTGCAAGCTTCTTTGTTGCTTCCCGGAAAGCTCGCTTGTTCGCTACCTGGACACCAGGTCCGCCCCGATCATCTATTACTATCGCCTTGATGCCCTTGGCCCCCATGACCGCTCCAAGCCCCCCGCGGCCGGCATAGCGGCCGGGGCCGTTCTCCCGGTCATTCACGGAGACCCCGGCGTTGGTCATGCGCATCTCCCCGGCTGGCCCTATGCCCACTATTCCTACACCACGGCCAAACTGCTTCCAGAGCATGCGGTCAACCTGATACATTCCCTTGCCAACAAGATCGTCGGCAGGTAACAAGGAGGCTCCGTCCTTATCCAGCTTCAATACCCAGAACTTATCGTCCTTGGGCTGTCCCTCGATCACAATGGCCTTGATGCCCAGGCGAGCGATCTTCTGTGAGGCCAGTCCCCCCGCGTTCGCTTCCTTAATAGTCCCGGTCAGGGGGCTCTTTCCACCTACCGAAAGCCTGCCGGAACTGGGAGCCCCCGTGCCGGACAGTAGCCCTGGAGCGAAGACCAGCTTGTTATTAGGTCCGAGGGGATGGCAGTCCGGCGGAACTTCCTCTGCGATAAGGGTTGAGGTTAGGGCCCTCCCTCCCAGCAGCCGGTAGTTCTCCGGAGCATCCTCAAACTGACACGTACGCTCACCTATATTGACGCGAAGGACCTTGTTCATCTGAGCTTCCTTTCTGCATTGACTTCATGGGGCTGTGGGTCTGCCAGGGAGGATTGTTGGTCCAACAAAAAAAGCGCGGACGCTTGTTTCAACGTCCACGCCGTTACTAACCTGGCGGGCGGTATCCCCTCACCGATTGGTGACCGTTGTGGCCATCGTGTGTACTTCTTCAGTACTTCCACCATTTGTAGCCCCTGATTCTGTTGCAGGCAAAGACCAAAAACAGCCTTACGGCCGCCTGCCTGTCAGTCTACTGAAACGGTACCAAGCCGGGTTTTCAAGTGCGCCCAGTGTCTAAAAGCCTGACTCCAAGTTAAGTTTGCGGGTCCTCATTTGTACGTATTATTTGGATGGCGGGATTATACATCTGCGTCTGATCACTGTCAAGCGCAAGGCCTATTATTTTCTTGACAGCAAGCCGCTTCCGATGTATAATCCCGCACATCCAGGATACCTGACCTGAATCCATGGACTTTTCTATCTGTGTCTTATTGGACTCGGTCAACCAGGTAACTCAACCCCGGGTGGGTACGTTTCCTTAGCATGCGGACCAGTTATCGAGCCGGAGGTGGAAGTGCCGTTCTCCTTGATCGTCGGTTCCTTTGGCGCATCTGACATGGATCCCCGACTCTTCACGATTGCCGGTGCTCTCCGTTCATTTCAGTCACCCTTCTAGCTCAAGGCATACTTTTCCTTAATTGGCCGGTAGTACCGGGTATTAGATAACAGTACTATTGACGCTTTCCGGAAAGGGAGCACCCTGTTCCTTACACAGGTGACGAGCTTTCTTCCCTTCGACCACGCGGCTCAACTTCGGAAACTCATTAGCAAATGAGCCTGGTTTTACCAGGGAGCAAGCTTACGGGCTCGTTCGCAATTACGGGCCCGACTAGTGCGCTGTCAGGCCGGGGGTTCGGGGGCTATCTTGCGCAATGCCCTCCTTCTCTGCCGGCCTTCGCCGCAAAGTGGCCTGATCCTGCACTAGGTCGAGACGATGGAAGGAGACGGGGAACAGCATGGCAGACGCAGAGTTCTGGGACAGGTTCAACGAGGGCAAAATGGACCGGCGGACGTTCGTCAAAGTGGCCAGCCTGCTCGGCGGCGGCGCCATCTTCGGATTGCCTCTGCTGGGCTGCCAGCCGGCAGCCAGCGTACCGACGAAGACGACCGAGTTAAAGATGGCCGTCCCCCAGGCCATGATCCAGGCCAATGGGCTGTACAGTGGGAACGCCAGAAACATGTTCACGCAACAGGGCATCACCAACGTGCTCACCGAGTTCTCCGGGGGCGGTGACCAGGTGCGGGCGATCTTGACCGGTGGTTATCCTTTGGGCATAACCTCTACCCCCGCCGGCATGGCTGCAATGGGGACCGGAGAGCCGGCCCGCTTTATTGCAGCGGGCTACAATGCCCTCGGGATAGGCTTCATGGTGAAGCCCGACTCTCCCTTGAAGAAGCCCGAGGACCTAAAGGGCAAGAAGTTCAAGCTTGGCTTTAGCCGGCCCAATTCCAACTCCCATATCGCCTCTGTCCAGTGGCTCAAGGGCCTTGGGATAGATGCCAACGATAAGAATCAGGTGGAACTGGTGACCACCGGGGGGATTCCCGATACCTGGACAGCAGTCAAGACGGGGGTAGTAGACGTGGGCTGGAGCGCCGAGCCAACGGTCTCCCAACTAGAGGCCAGTGGCGATGGGCGCACCCTCTTCATGTGGTGGGACCCGGACTTCATCGCCGTTAGCATTTTAACCACCCAGGGCTTTATTGACGCCAATGCCAGCGTGCTGAAGACTTGGGTCGCAGCTTACGCTAAGGCCGTGGACTGGGTCAAGAATAACTACAGCGAAGCGGCAAAAGACCTGGCCGCTGTCTTGGGGATCGACGTGTCCGTGGCCGAGACAGCGCTGAAGAAGACTCCCAAAGAGGTCTTCTCTGCCGGTATGCCAAAGAAGGCGATGGAGCACACGGCTAGTGTCTCTGTGGATTTCAAACTTCTTGACAAGATACCTGACATGAAAGTGTTGATCAACCAGAGTTTCCTGCCGGATAACCTGAAAGATTCGACCTACTGACATCAGGTTAGCCGGCTGCGACTCAACAAACTACGGGGAAGGGGATTCTTAACATGGCGGAATACTCCATTCTTGGCACCAGAACGCCGCGCGATGAATCGGTGCCAAAGGCGACCGGACAGGCGAAGTTCTCTGCCGACTTCAGCCTCTCGCACATGCTTCATGCGAAGCTACTCATCAGTCCACACGCTCATGCCCGCATACTGAACATCGACACATCAAGAGCGATGAAGCTACCGGGAGTCAAGGCAGTCATAACCGGGAAAGACATCCCACCCATAAAGATGCTGCCAGGGCTGGGACCTGATCTGCCGACGGACCAGTACATCTTCGCTATCGACAGGGTATGCTATCTCGGCGATGCAATAGCCTCGGTAGCTGCAGTGGATGAGGATACGGCAGAGGAAGCCCTGGAGCTGATAAAGGTGGAATACGAGCCGCTTCCGGCCGTCCTGGACCTTGAAGAGGCCATCCGCCCCGGGGCGCTCAAGATTCATGAGCACGCGGAACGGAACATAGCCGCGACATCGCTGCTCGAATATGGGGATGTGGGGAAAGGGTTTGAGGAGTCCGAGTACATCCGCGAGGATACCTTTAAGTATCAGCTGATTGCGTACTGCCTGCCGGAACCTCAGAGCGCGCTGGCTGATTTTGATCCGATCTCCGGGAAGCTTACTTTATGGGCATCAACTCAGTCTGCTTACGCCATACGGCGGCGCCTGGCCCATGTGTTGGACCTCCCCTGGACCAGGCTGCGGGTTATTGCGCCTTACGTCGGGGGCGGGTACGGCGCCAGGGGTTTTCTGCATCCCGTATTCTTTTCTGCCGCTGCCCTTGCCATGAGATGCGGCCGTCCTGTTAAGTGCGTGAACACCCGGGAGCAGGAGTTCATCTTGCTCAGGCTGGCCAGGCACCAGGCTGTAGTTACCGTAAAGACCGGGGTCAAGAGGGACGGCACCCTTGTGGCCAGAGAAGGGACCGCTCTATATGACTGTGGTGCGTATAAGGGCGCCATTGAAGGACCTGTCCCCCAGAGCTACGTGGCCTTTCTTCATGTACCCTACAAGATCCCTAACCTGAAAATCGAAGGGATTTCCGCCTATACCAACAAACAACCGATTGGGGCCTTCAGAGGCAACGGTCAGTACCAACCGCTTTGGTCGTCGGACATGCAGATGGACCTGATCGCCAAAGACCTTGGCCTTGACCCGTTCGAGATAAGGATGAAGAACGCGGTCCAGGCCGATTCGATTACGCCTCTTGAATGGCGCATCAGAAGCTGCGGTCTCGATGAATTGGCCCGAAAAGTAAGCAAGGCTGTCGATTGGAACGACAACCGCGTGAACGAAAAGGCGAGTCACGGCAAGGGCCTCTCGACCTCCATATTCCCCTGTATCGATGGTGGCAGCCCGGAGGTCCCCCTGGAGGCACGCGTCAAGGTCAATTCCGATGGCACTGCGGTTCTGGTTATCATCGGAACAGACAGCGGCTCCGGCCAGTACTCTACCTTGGGCATGATCGTGGCCGAAGAGCTCGGAATACCCTACCAGGATGTCCAGAGGGAGGTTGGCGATTCTGACCTCTATCCCCATAATCAGGGGGGCATCGCAGTTACTATATCCACTTTCGGAAGGTCGGTGCAGAAGGCTACCATCGCGGCCAGACAGGCCATCTTCGATGTAGTGGCCGACAAACTGGAGGCAAACGCTCAAGACCTCGAGGCCAGGAACGGCAGAGTCTATGTCAAGGGGAGTGCCGACAGAGGAATGACCTTTGCGGAGGCAGCGCGCATTACGGTAGCCGCCAAAGGCCCGGTCCTGGGCCATGGGGAATCGTTCCAGGAGGCATATAAGCGGGGCCATCAGTATGTCAAAGACCGGTACATGGCTTACTCTCACCCCGGGCCGGCTGAAGGCTTCAGCTTCGGAGCCGGTGCAGCCGAGGTGAATGTTGACAGGGAAACCGGCGCAGTAGAGGTTATCCGACTGGCTCATGGCTATGACGTGGGATTCGCCGTCAATCCGATGGGGGTGGAAGGACAACTGGAAGGCGCAGCATCCCAGGGACTGGGTGGCCTGTTGACGGAGGATGTCGTTGTCAACCATGACGGCCAGGTCCTCAATCCATCCTATGAGAAATATGGTATTCTGACCGCTGCTGACATGCCTCAGGTCATCCCGGTGATCGTCGAAACCAATGACCCTCGGGAGGGTCCCTATGGCACAAAGGAGCTTGGGATGGGGGCGGTAGGTGCTTCCGCAGCATCGATAATCAATGCCATATACGATGCGACAGGGGTAATGCCTAAGGACTTCCCAGCTACACCGGAAAGGGTGCTGAAAGCGCTGGAGGACCACCAGGAGTCCGGGTGAACAGATAGCCCCTTTCTCAGCGCCCTGAAACCATATTGAGAGGAGTCCATCATGCTGGAAGGTTGCACGCCCTGGCCCGAAGAATTCGTTGAGCGCTACGTGGATGAGGGCTACTGGGAAGGACGTACACTCGGCGAGATCCTGGACGAGGCGGCCGGCAAGTTCGGCCCCCGAGAGGCGGTGGTTGGCGACAATGGCACCCGGTACACATACAACGACCTGAAGCTACTGAGCGACCGCCTGGCATTGCACTTCCTGGAACTGGGTCTGAGGCCCAAGGACCGGGTCCTGTTGCAGCTTCCCAACCTTGCCGAGTTCGTCCCCCTCTATTTCGGCCTGCAGAAGGCAGGGCTTATCCCGATCATGGCCTTGCCGCCGCACCGCCTGCACGAGATGGGCTTCTTCGCAGAGCTTTCAGAGGCCGCCGGCTACGTACTACCCTCCCGTATCAAGGGGTTCGAATACAGCCAGCTGGCTCAGGAGGTACAGAAGAGAGTGCCCAGTGTCCGGCACGTGGTCTACGCCGGTGATGGCGCACCCCCCGGCGCCCTTTCTCTCGAGAACCTGCTGACCGACCCAATCGAACAAAGGCTCTCCCTGTCCAGGCTGGCAGAGACCCGGCCCGACCCAATGGAAGTAGCGCTGTTTCAGCTTTCCGGGGGAACGACAGGTGTCTCGAAGCTTATCCCGAGGACGCACAACGATTACATCTACAACTCCAAGGCGATCCTCGAGGTAATCCCTTTCAGCCAGGATTCCGTCTACATCTGCATGATCCCCATTCAGCATAACTATCCGATGAGCGCCGGACTGCAGCCCTCGCTGATGGTGGGAGGTAAGACGGTTCTCAGTCAGAGCCCGGACCTGGACCACGTAATGCGGCTCATAGAGAAGGAGCGGGTGACCATCCTTCCGGCCGTGCCCTCCCTGTTGATCCGTTTCACCAACGATCCAGGCTTCAAGAAGTATGACCTGAGCTCGATCAAGGTCATTATGAGCGGGGCCCAGAAGCTACAGCCGGAACTCAAGCCCAAAATGGAGGAGGCCTTCAAGGCCCGTCTCATCGAGGCCTTTGGCATGGCGGAGGGGTTCAACTGCTTCAGCCGTCTGACTGACCCCCTGGAGATGCGACTCCAGACGGTCGGGCTTCCCCTATCGCCCGCCGACGAAGTCCGGCTGGAGGACGAGCACGGCCGGGAAGTCCCTGAAGGGGAGATCGGCGAGCTGGTGGTACGCGGGCCTTACACCCTCCGGGGTTACTACAAGATTCCGGAGCACAACAAGACCGCCTTTACCGAAGACGGCTTCTATCGCACCGGCGACCTGATGAGGCGCGGCCCGGGTGGCGGACTGGTGGTGGAGGGCCGGAGCAAAGACATGATCAACCGGGGCGGAGAGCATATTAGCGCCGAGGAGATAGAGAATCTGATACTTACCCATCCGGCGGTCCACAACGTGGCGGTTATCGGCATGCCGGACCCGGATATGGGAGAGCGGATCTGTGCCTACATCATCCCGCGCCCCGGCCAGACCTTGAGCTTCCAGGAGCTATCCTCGTTCCTCTTGAACAAGCAGATAGCCAAGTTCAAGCTGCCGGAGCGCCTCGAGCTGGTCAACGAGTTCCCGCTTACCAATATCGGCAAGGTATCCAAGAAGGACCTGCGTGAGGATATTGCGAGGAGGCTGAAAGGCTAGAACAACAGTACAATAACCCAGTGCGTGCCTGGCCCCAAGTGTCACTTGTCATTCCGGCCTCCGTCGGAATGACACATTAAACGGGGGATAACAGAATAAAACGGGGTATGAAAGGACAAAAACCGGAAGGGTTAACCCTCCTGGTGCGGAAACGAGAGCGTTACCCGCGTCCCGCCCCCCGGGACCTCCTCCACGCCCAGAGTCCCGCCGATGACAGCCATCATGGTGCTGTGCAGAGCCAGTCCCTGGCCTTCTCGTTCAGCCGTCTTGCCTGCCGCGTCAAGTCCCACGCCATCATCTTCGATAACGAAGTGAAGGCCCCCATTCCAGGCTGCGGATACGGCAAGGTGCAACGGGCGATCGGGATGACCCTGCCGGCCGTGATGTGCGGCGTTCCGTACTGCCTCCCGGGCTGCGAAGAAGAGCACTTCGGCAGTCATCGAGGGTATTTCTGGAGCCAGGCGCGCTGCCTCAGGCTCGACCAGCCAGGTCACGCTGTCAAAGGCTCCGCCTAGCTCGCTATCGACTGCCCGGCGGAGCGTCTCGACGGGCCCTAATCCGGACGCATCGTGTGATGCCGATGCCGGCATCTCCCGTATCAGGTTGGCGATGCGGTGATGGACCTCGGTGACGAGCTTGGACGCCTCTCCACCGGTTGCTCCAGACCCGGCATCCCGGTTCATAGCCAGCAGGGCAGCATGCAGACTGGGCAGGATATCATCGTGCAGCGTTCTCCGGACATTCTGGTCCAGTACCTGAGTCTGTACCAGGCGCTGGCGCTGCAACGCCATCAATCTCCGGGCCATCTCTGCGCTGGCCTGTGTATCGATCAGTCTCTCACAGGCGGCACGGGCGATCTCGATCTCTTCCTGTGCGTAGAGCCTTTCGTCTCGCTTGGGTCCCAATAACAACGCACCAATCATGCCCCGCTCGCTCCAAAGAGGCACTCCCCAGACCGCGCCGCCGTACCGGGCAGGTTCCAGAGCTTCACAGATTTCCTTAGTAGAGCCCAGATCAGAAGCAAGGTTGGCCAGGCCGGGGGCAACAGTTCCGCCTGGAAAGCACAAGACCCTCCCTGCCAGTGAGGCTGCGGGGCCCAGTGCCGCCAGGTAGGCGAGGCGCGCACCCAGAACGTCGTCGCACAGCGCCCTGAACGCGGCGCTGGTGTCGGCCTCCAGCGGACCGGCCGGGGTCAATAGGCTCTCGTAGAGGCGCTGGCTGGCCACGAAGGGGCGGAGTCTCTCCATGCTTTGCTCCCGCTCGGCGTAAGAGCGCCAGCTAAAGAGGGCATAGAATACCGTCATCATCACCGTGGCCAGAAGCAGTTGGTAGATCGGGTCCACGCGAAGACTGAGGCTGGCCGCGACAAGGACTCCGTAGCTCACGGCGAGGACAAGGGTGTATCGCCAGTGACGGAGAAGCCCGCCGCGGGGCAGCGACTTGCCGGTGAAGACCTCATAAGATACTATCGCCTGGCCGACCAGCACCGTGACCAGCGCTACCAGGCCGGATATGACCAGATCGAACCGCGTCAGAGTCGCCAGGGTCCCGGCAGACAAGATCGTGAATTCACCGGTCTGTATCCCGTGAAGGAACCAGGCCGCCATTCCCCCAACTGCGAGGCTCACTACCAGTAGGACCAGCGATGCGCTCATGAGCCATGGCCTCGCCCGCTGCCGGCCCAGCTCGCCCATGAACCGGTCGGAGGAAGCCGGGCGCATCAGCATGAAGATGGCAAGCACGAAGCAGCCAACGCTGTACACAGGGTAAACCAAGAGGACTACCGGAACTCCCCCGAAAGCCGGAAACGAGATGGGGGATTGCCTGAGGATGTCCGCATATGATGGCAACAGGTCGCTTACAACGAGAAAGAGGAGGGCCGCAAGCCCCAGCAGGCTCACAACAGCCAGCCGGACCTGGTTCCGGCGCGAGCGCAGCGTCCCGGAGTACCAGGCTATGACCAGATACCAGAAGTAGGGCTGGCTTATGAATAGAAGCCATATGCCACGCCACCAAAGCTCCATCTGGGGATTGAGAACGCCCAATTCCGCCCCGACCAGGGCGGAATGGCCGATAAAGAAGATCCCTCCGAAAACCAGTCCGGCACTGATCACCCAGGCGCCCCACGTGCGTTTCTCGGAATTGAGGAGCACCGTCAGGCCCAGCCAGAGCAAGGCAATGGTGTTGAAGAGAGAAAAGGCGCGGGCGACCGAGTCGAGCACGCCGGTAGTGTCCGGGCTCATGGCATCCTCCCCCCGTTCACCCTAACCGTCGGGGGCCAGGCTGTATTGTGCCCACTGTCCCCTGCTGTCCAGGACACGCGGACTGCCGTCTTCGGCCCAGGAGATGAGCCTGCCTTCGCGTACAATAAGTGCCGCCCTGGTCCTGGCGACCTTCTCGTCGGTGGCGCTGTCGTTTAGGCCCCAGGCGGAGTAGATCTGCCCGTTCGTGCGGCTGACAGTGCGCTTGTCTCGGAAACCCATCCGCCCCGCGATCTGCTCGTTACTCAGACCCTCCGCCAGCATGCGGGCCACGGCCTGCTCGTTTGGCTCCAGCAAGGCCAGCGGGGAATCCGCATCTTTCTGTCGCACTTCCTGTACCCGCGACTCGATCTCCGGATCGATGAAATTACGCCCGGCCACGGCGTCCCGGAGCAGAGGCAAGACCATCTCTGGCAGAAGGTAATTGGACTTGCGCACGTAGGCGTAGTGACTGAGGATCCCGGAGCGCCTGAAGGCCCGGAAGTAAGCATCGTCATCCTGGATCGAGTAGAAGACCACCGGCATGCGGGGAAACTCCCGGCGGATGGCCACGGCGGCCTCGATCCCGTTCATGTCGCCCGCCAGGTGGACGTCCATGAGGATAACGGCAGGGGGCTGAGTAAGGCAGAGCGAGAACGCCTCCTCCCCAGTGGCGCACGATTGCACAACACACACCACACCGGTGTCCTCCAGCCCATTCCTCATGCCTGTGCGGAGCCGTTCGTTATCCTCTACCAGCAGTAGGTCCAGCGTAGCCACCATGACGGCAGAATAGCCATCGTGGTACGTACCTGTCAAGCACTCAGGTGCACCCGAATCCGTCCTCAAGAGGTCGATGCGTGTCCTGCGGATGTTTAGGATGGTAAGTGTCTGATGCTAAACCAACGGTTCTCTTAAACGTAGCGCGGGGGCTTGTCCCCCGCCACCCCGCACGCCGGCGGGGGACAAGCCCCCGCGCTACGCGAAGCCACGTATCGAAATAATCTTTGAATACAGAGGAGTGCCTGATGAGAGTGAAGATGATCCTGCCTGCACTGACAGAAGCCAGGAGCCCCTTCTGGAGGCCCATTAAGTATTCTCTCTTTCCGCCCCTGGGACTGGCGACCCTGGCAGGATACCTGGACGAACAAGACGAAGTGACGGTCCAGGACGAGCACGTCGAACCCCTGGACCTGACCGACGAGCCGGATCTGGTAGTAATACAAGTCTACATCACTTCGGCCTACCGCGCCTATGAGCTGGCCGACCACTATCGCCAGCAAGGGGCATACGTTGCGCTGGGTGGGCTTCACGTAACCTCGTTGCCTGAAGAGGCTGCGCAACATGCCGATACTATCTTCCTGGGACCCGGCGAGGATACCTGGCCTGCATTCCTTTCGGACTTCAGGGCGGGTCATCCCGGCACAATGTACCAATCGCGGACGCGCACCCTGAGGGGGACCCCGAAAGCCCGACGGGACCTGATCAAACGAGATCTCTACCTGGTTCCAAACTCCATAGTCGTCTCAAGAGGGTGCCCTCATAGCTGTGATTTCTGCTATAAGGATGCCTTTTTTAAGGAAGGGAATTCCTTCTACACGCTGGCTGTGGATGATGCGCTGTCTCAAATTGAAGACCTGCCGGGACGCCATCTCTACTTTCTGGACGATCATCTCTTTGGGAACCCCCGGTTTGCGACGGCACTCTTCGAGGGGATGAAGGGGATGGGCAGGCTGTGGCAGGCGGGTGGCACCCGTCAGTCTATCTTGCAGCCCGGCCTGCTCGAGAAGGCGGTTGAGAGCGGGCTGCGCAGCCTGTTCGTCGGCTTCGAGACCCTGAACCCGACAAGCCTGCGAGAGCAGCACAAATACCAGAACCTGAACAGGGACTACGGCACAGCGATCCGCCGCCTGCACGACCTCGGCGTCATGGCTAACGGCAGCTTCGTGTTCGGCATGGACGCCGACGATAGCTCGGTTTTCGAGCGGACAGTCGAATGGGCCATCGAGCAGGGGATCGAGACGGCTACCTTCCACATTCTTACCCCGTACCCCGGCACTGCGCTCCATCAGAGGCTCTCCGGCCAGGGACGCATCATCAGTGATAACTGGAGCCTGTACGATACCCGTCACGCCGTGTTTCAGCCAGCCGGAATGACTCCCGATATGTTGGAAGAAGGCTACTGGCGGGCCTACCAGGACTTCTACCGTTGGAGCTCCATATTCCGGGCGGCCGGGACCAAGGACCGCTGGATGCAGAGGCTCAGGCATATCCTCTATGCCGGCGGCTGGAAGAAATTCGAGCCCATGTGGGACCTGGTTATCCGTGCCGGCCGGGTCATGAATCTTCTTCCGGTACTGGAAGCCATCCTCGCAGGCTTTGAGGGCGGCCCTGAGCAAGCGTCCGGACACTTGACCACAAGACCTCTTGACAGTGAATCTGTGGACTGGTATTATTCCTACAAAGTCTATCGAGTTAGTAGAGTTTGACATGAAGCTATCGAGCAGGGCTGAATATGCGATGCGGGCGCTACTGGACCTGGCGCTGCACAGTGACGACGGCGTGGTGCATATGGCGGATATCGCCGCCCGCACCAACATCCCCCTCAAGTTTCTGGAGCAAATCCTACTGGCGCTAAAGGCCTCCGGCGTGGTGGCCAGCAGGCGGGGCGTCGGAGGAGGATACTTCCTGGTCCGCGCTCCGGACACAATCACAGTTGGTGACGTGGTAAGGCTGGTCGACGGTCCAATGGACCCGATTAGCTGCATCAGCGATGCGACAGGCAGGTGCTCGGAGCAGCCGGCGTGCAGCATCCGGAGTGTGTGGATCGAGGCCCGGGACGCCATGGCCGGAGTCCTGGACCGGACGTCCTTTGCCGATCTGGCCCTTCGAACGCAGAGTATCGCGGCGCAGCAAGATATCCGCCTGATGTACCATATATAAGGGGGATGCCCCGTCCCAGGAGTCTGGCAGACACCCACGTAGGGGCAGGCCCAGGCAACGGAACACGGACCAGTCATGAGCAATAAAGCCGAGGAGCTAACCAAAGAAGAAGCGGCAGTCCTTAGGGAGGTACTCAAAGCGCTGCGCCAGATTAAGCACGGGTATGTCCACCTGGTAGTCCAGGACTCCCGGGTGATTCAGATCGACAAGACCGAGAAGGTGCGTTTCGCGTCTCGGGCGGACAATAGCTACCAGATTTAAGCGACCCTAACAAGGCTGACCAGAGGACTGGAGGCCCGGACTCTCGCAAGAGAGGCTGGGCCTTTTTATTTGCAGCGAATTCAACTGGATAAGAGGTGTGCATTGATCGAACAAGCAGTGGCGCAAAGGCAGGAAGCTGCCAGAGTAGGAATCAATCCTTACGTCGTCGGCTCCTTCGCAATTGTGGTAGGTCTGGCGGTCCTGGCTAACCGCCTGGCCGAATGGGGCAACATACCTTTTGGTCGGGCCGTGCTGGAATACCCCCTCTGGGCCGTGCTTGTGGGCCTGCTCGGCAACCTGGGGCTACGAGCAATTGGGCTATGGGAGAAGGCAAGCGATACATTCCGGACAGAGCTCTTCCTGAAGACAGGCCTGGTGCTCATGGGCGCCTCGGTCAACTTTACCGCCATCGTTAGCATAGGCGCTAAGGGTATAGTGCAGGGCGTGGTCATGATCGCTTCAGTCTTCTTCTTCTCCTGGTACGTGACCCGTCTCTTCGGCCTGGAGAAGAAGCTAGGAGCGTTGATAGCCACATCCGTATCCGTCTGTGGAGTCTCTGCAGCTATCGCCGCGGCAGGCGCGGTGGTGGCCAAGAAAGAGCAGCTTGCCTATGTCACGACGCTCGTAATACTCTTCGCCCTGCCCCTGATGGTTATCCAGCCGATAGCGGCTCAGATGCTCGGGCTGTCCCCTGAGGTGGCCGGGGCCTGGATTGGAGGGAACATAGACACCACGGCAGCCGTGGTCGGAGCCGGAGCAGTACATAGCGATGCGGCGATGAAGGTTGCATCAATCGTCAAGATGTCTCAGAACGCTCTCATCGGCGTGGTCGCCTTCCTGCTGGCCTTGTACTGGGTCGTCGCTGTAGAGAAGAAGCCCAACCAGCGCCCCAACCCTGTGGAGATCTGGAGGCGCTTCCCTAAGTTCGTGTTGGGCTTCGCGCTGGTCTCGCTCGTGGCGAGCATTGGACTCCTGGACAAGCTGGAGGTACAGGCCCTGACTAACCTGCGCAACTGGTTCCTTACCATGGCTTTCGTGTCCATCGGGTTGCAGCTGGCCTTCGGCGAGGTGCGTCGCCTGGGAGGAAGGCCCGTCCTGGTGTATTTCATTGCCACAGTTTTTAACACAGCCCTGGCCCTGGCAGTGTCCTGGGCGCTTTTCGGCGGGATGATCAATATCTAGAGGAGGCAACAGAGTGAGTAAGTTAAACATCGGAGAGGACTGGTGGTCCGTGGTCCTGGGATTTGCGCTGGTCCTGGTAGTTACACTGGGTGTACTTAAGTCTGTACCCTGGTAATAGGAGCGTCTCGCTAGGAGGAGACCCATGCGATGGCTGAGATAACGGACTACACCGCCCTGAAGCGCGGCGGCTTGATTAAGCAGAGACAGCAGGACTTCTTCAGCGTCCGCCTGAGGGCCCCGGCGGGGTTTGTTACCACGGAACAACTGGCCAGGGTGCAGGCAGCCGCGGACCGGTACGGCAAGAGATACGTACACCTGACCGCTCGCCAGGGGATAGAGATCCCTTGGGTCCGCCTTGCAGCGTTCGAAGCGCTCAAATCGGAACTGGGTGAGGTTGGGGTAATCCCGGCCGGCTGCGGTCCGCGCGTCCGCAACGTGATGGCCTGTCCCGGCTCCGCCACCTGCTCCCGCGGCGTGGTGGACTGCCAGACGCTGGCGACAGAGCTGGATGCCGGATTCTTCGGGCGGGAGCTGCCGATCAAGAAGTTCAAGATTGCTATAAGCGGGTGTCCCAATAGTTGCACGACGCCCCAGGTCAATGACGTGGGCCTGATGGGTGTATCTGAGCCAGCGCTTGACGCCAGTCTCTGCAGCGGCTGCGAGTTATGCGTAGACGCCTGCCGCGAGGGAGCGCTGACTATGGTCGACGGACTCCCGCAGCGGGATGTGGCCAAGTGCCTGGACTGCGGCGACTGCATCTCCGTGTGCCCCCTGGACGCATGGCAGCCTGCCAGGACGGGCTACAATCTCTTCGTCGGCGGGAAGATAGGCCGCCATCCCCAGATGGGCACTCAGCTAGCAGAGTTTCTGACGCCGGAGGCGGTGCCGCAGGTGATCAAAGAGATCGTGGCCTTCATTGAACAACGTGGCACCGCCAAAGAGCGTTTTGGGGCGCTGCTGAACCGCATAGGGGTAACGGCCCTCGGTGAATACTTGGACCTGGGAGAGACAGCATGTGTAGTGAACCGGTCGTAACCCGCCTGGACCTTTGCGGGGAGACCTGCCCCACCAATTTCGTCAAGACGCTGCTGGCGCTGGACGAGCTTGAGCCCGGCGACCTGCTCGAAGTCACCGTAGAAGGCCAGGAGGCCATGAGCAACGTCCCTCGGAGCCTGAAGCAGGCGGGCCACACGATTGTCGCTGTTGAGCGCCTTGGCCAGGAACGCCTGCAACTTACGGTGAAAAGGGGATGAGGAGGCCTCATCCCCGAAGAAGGCTCACCCCCAGCACAATCCCATAGACCGCTTCCACTGCGAAGACAGCAGCCGCCAGGGTTGGCAGAGTTCGGCCTCCGGCGGTCCTGAGCGGGCTGCCCGATCTCCTTGCAATGAGGAAGCTGGCGGTCAGCAGGGCCGCCGCCGGTATCAGACCGAAGCCCATGACTGGCACGGTCTGCTGGAGGCGCGGGTCGGCGGCCGTGAGGGATGGCAGTCCCTGGTAGATGAGCCAGGCGGGAGGCAACGCCAGGAACTCCGCACCCCAGAGGGCCAGGCCTCGTGCCAGGACCTGTGGCAAGCTCGAGATGTTCCAGATCATGAGCACGAAGAGCACAGCCCATACAGGGAACACCCAGATCGCTTCGGACTCACTTCCCCTTCTGGTCGCCAGGAAGACGATACCAACGAGCAATAGCGCCCCGAAAAAGGCGAATCCTACAGCAGTGGCCTGTATCATGGCCGATTTATTAGCCGGTTGGCCGGTTGGTCTTTTCTTGTCCCGAGCGGGCCGCGTACTCATATTGCCTTGACAGTATTTTGAGGGTATTGTAGATTAATAACACACAGGCATCTTATCGTCAAATTGGCGCGAGAGGAAACTACTCTGGCCCCCACTCAGGATTCCGGGGTAATCACGAAACAGACTAAACAATCTGAAGAGTTGATGAGGAGTCTTAATGGCTAAGTTAACCGACGAGATGAAGGAACTGATAGCGAATCACCAGTCTTTTGTTGCTACAGTTTCAGCTGACGGTGCTCCCAATGTTGGTCCCAAGCGCAGCACCAGGGTACTGGACGACGAGCATCTTTTCTTCGCCGAGATTACCGGCAAGAAAACGTATGAGAATTTGAAGCAGAACCCTAAGGTCGCTATTGCAACAGTAGACCGGGACCGCACCAAGGGCTATCGGTTTGTCGGTACTGCCGAAGTAATCGAATCCGGTCCCTTCTACGATAAGGTCAAGGAAGGGGTCATGAAGATGGGCTTCCCTGGACTCAAGGCGACGGTTAAGATCCATATCGACGAGATCTACAACCTGGGCATTCCCGGAGCGGGCAGCCGCGTAGAATAGCCCCCCTCTCCGCTCAGGAAAGGAGACCCTGATGGCAAAACCCAAAGACGTCACTGACTCGACATTCGAGGAGACAATCCTCAAGAATGGCATGCCTACCCTGGTGGACTTTTGGGCCCCCTGGTGCGGGCCATGCCGCATGGTTGCTCCATTGGTGGAAGAGCTGTCCGACACCTACGATGGCAAGGTAGACTTCTACAAGCTGAATACCGATGATAATCCGCTCACTCCGACTAAGTACGGAATACGCGGCATTCCAACCCTGATAGTCTTCAAAGACGGAAGCGAGGTTGGGAGGGTAGTTGGCTACCGGCCCAAGAGTGAGCTTCAGCAGGCGCTGGACAAGTCTCTGACTCCTTAATATGTCTTCTATCGACCCCGGGACCGCCGCTCCTTATGACGTAGTTATTATTGGGGCAGGTCCCGGGGGCACGTCGGCGGCTATCTACGCTGCGCGGTCCAACCTTCGTACCCTCATGGTCGACAAGGTGCACCTGGGCGGCCAGATGGTCATTACCGATAAGATCGCCAATTACCCGGGCTATCCGGATACCATCAGCGGGCGTGATCTGCTGCAGACTATGCGCCTCCAGGCCGAGCGTCACGGCGCGGAGTTTGTTGTGTCTGAGGTCCTGGGCCTCGAACTGACGGGCGAGCTCAAGTCGGTCTTCTCCTACCACGGCGTCTACGAGGCCCGTACCCTGATCATCGCCACCGGCGCCGGAGAGCGAAAGTCGAAGATCGCCGGCGAGGCGGAGTTCCTGGGCCGAGGCGTCTCCTACTGCGCCACCTGCGACGGTCCCTTCTTCAAAGGAGAGGAGGTCGCAGTGGTCGGAGAGAGCTCCGAGGCGGTTGAAGAGGCCCTGTATTTGACCAAATTCGCCGCCAGGGTGCACTTGCTGGCCCCTAGAGATAGCCTGCGGGTACCGGAGCATCTGAGGCAAGAGGTAGCCGGACAGGAGAACCTTATCGTGCATACCAGCACGAGGGTACAGCAGGTCCTGGGCGATTCCACCGTGACCGGCGTAGAGTGCGTGAACCGGGACGGGTCTGCCCACGTCCTGCCGGTCCTGGGCGCCTTCCTCTACCTTCTCGGAGCCCAGCCGGCGATCAGCTTCCTGCAGGGAGCGCTCGAAGTAGACGAGAAGGGATTCATCCGAGTGGACGAGACGATGATGACCTCCGTACCGGGCGTCTACGCAGTCGGCGACGTGCGAAAAGGTCCACTGAAGCAGGTTGTGACGGCCGCTGCTGACGGAGCCATGGCAGCCATGGCTGCTGAGCGCTACATCCGAGGCCGGGCCGGCATCATCCGCTCGCCGCGCTAGCGCCCCCCTCCTCCCCCCGCCCGTTCTTCGGTAGTTCTTCAATTGTGGTTCGATGGTTGTTCAGTTGTTTTTCGATAGTGAAGAACAACGAAGCACAACGAACAACAATTGAAGAACTACTGAATAACAACGAACAACTACTGAACAACGGGCGGGGGGCCTGGGTGGTGGGCCGAGCTACCAGGTCAGATCGCCGGAGCCTCGCCAGCCGGATTCGACGCGGTCCATGAAGGCCCGCGATGCCTCACGCTCCCTTCCGATGGTGGTACCGGTCCCGTGGCCGGGATAGACAACTGTCTCATCCGGCAGGGCAAAGAGCCGGTCCTTGATCGATCGCACTAGATCGAACAGGTCTTCCGGCGATTTCGTGCGGCCGGGGCCTCCGGGGAACAGCGTGTCCCCTCCGAAGAGATCGGCGCCTACCAGTATGCCGGCGCTCCCGGGCGTGTGGCCGGGCAGGTGAAGCACCCGAAGGGTGTGATCGCCCAGCGCCAGCTCCATGCCATCGGCCAGTTCCATGTCCGGGGCCACCGGTATCTCTGACCTATCGGCAGGGTGATAGGCGACCGGCGCTGCCAGGGCCTTCTTCACCTCGGCCAGTGCCCCGACGTGGTCAGAGTGCCCATGAGTCACAATAATGTACCGGACGTTGAAGCCCGTCGCCGCCTCCAGCAGCCGCTGGGCCTCGTCGGCGGGGTCGATCACGGCAGCGTCCAGCGTGCGCAGGCAGGCGAGCACGTAAGCGTTTGTCTCGTACTGGCCCAGAGGCAGGCGACGGATCAAGAGCGGCATTTCATATCCCCCGTTGCGTCAAGACTGGATCGTACGGAAGGCGTAATCCTTGCCACCAATCATACCGTCTCCTATAATGGAATAGCAACTGAGGGAGTGGATGGGTCCCGGTGGGTCTCGCGGTCTTCAAAACCGTTGCCCCGGCGTCACGCGTCGGGGGGTGGGTTCGACTCCCACGCACTCCCGCCACTGTTGGAAAGGGATAGGCACCTTGTATGGCCACTTACAGATACAAGATAGTTATCGAGCAGGATGAGGACGGCCTCTTCGTGGCCTCGTGTCCAGCCCTCCAAGGCTGCTATACCCAAGGAGAGACCTACGAGGAGGCCGTGGAGAATATCAAGGACGCAATACGGCTGCACATCGAGGCCCGGCGTGAGCTTGGGGAGCCAGTCCCCGTTGAGAGCGTTATCGAAGAGGTCATGGTAGTTGTCTAGGCTCCGCCCTGCAAGGGCGGCCGAGGTTGGGAGAGCCTTGGAGACAGCCGGTTTTGTTCTTGTTCGCCAGAGCGGCAGTCATGCCGTCTACCGTCACGCTGACGGGCGCTGGACAACTGTGCCGCAGCACGGCAGCAAAGACCTGGGCAAAGGGATCCTGAGGAAGATACTCAAAGACGCCGGCCTCAGCGTGGATGACTTTGAGAATATGAGATGAATCCCGGCGTCACGCGTCGGGGGTGGGTTCGACTCCCACGCACTCCCGCCACTGTTGTAGGTGCGTTCCGACCTCGTTTCGCCGTATCTTGTGACATTCGATTCCCTCCCACGAAGAGCCATGCCGGTCTTGATGTCGTCTAATATCTGGTAGACCAGACGATGATGAATGTTGACCCTCTGCCAACGATCTGCACCGGCTCGTGCGTTTCCTTGACTTCGTCGACCAGATGATACAGGCGCTTCCTGGCCTCTGATGCGGATAGCGTTGTCATCGTCCAATCACCTCGGATCTCGTACGATATAGCGTACGAGGTCTTGCCTGCTATATCAAGGATTGCTAGCCGTCGTGTCTATGCGGGGTACCTCGCCTGTGTAGGAAATAACGGTGGACTGCGTCGCCGGAGGCTTCGGCTTCATTCCGAAGAGAGCTCTCGTCAGGTTAAGCCGCCTGATAACCAGGTCGTAGACGGCGATGGTTGCCGCAAGTGCACCAGCCGCTATGGCGGCGAACTGCGCTTCAATACCGGTCTGCCACTGAAGCACGTAGTAGCCGATCATTACGATGGCTGTCTGGTGAAGGACATAGAAGGGATAGGAGGCCTGGCTGAAATACCTCAGCAGCGCATTTCCTACGCTTAAATACTTCTGCCCGAATCCGAGAAACGCCATGGTCCAGAACCAGGCGCTGAAGTTAAAGGCCATCTGGAAGAGTATCGACGGGATGTCAATCTCCTCACCCTTGGTGCCCCAGACTAAGACCAGCGCGAAGTAGCCGATAGTTGCGATGGCGCCTAGGGATGCGGCATGCCATCTGCTGGAATACACCGTCTCTTGGAAACGCTCGTTGGACATCAGCAAGTAGCCGTAAGCGAACATGATGATGTAAAGGGTGAAGTTGTGTCCCAGCGGATCGTCGAACAACGTCGTGAAGGGAAGGGGCAGCGCCAGCAGAAGTATCATGCCTGGCTTGCCGAGTGCAGCGGCCAGGCCTCCCGTCAGACGGGTCCCAGGCTTGGAGCGGAGGAATACGAACAGTGGCAGGCAGATCAGCGCCATCGGAAAGAGAAAGAGTATGAACCAGAGATGGGCGAAGCTGAAACCGATACCAGGGTAATCAGATCCTGAGATCCATTGGAAGAAACCGGGGTAGAAGTCCAGGTACGAGCCGGCATACTGGCTGTGAAACCGCTGGGCGAAATACATCTGAGGTGGCACTATCACTAACACTCCCACGATGAGGGGAACAATCAGGCGTTTGAACCGCTCCAGGGCGTACTGGCCCGGACTCCGGAAGCCCAGGGCGAACCAGGTAGCCGTCCCTGCGAGCAGGAACATGAGAGGCATCCCCCAGGAAGTGAAGAAGCCGACGAACGCGGTGAACGCGATGTTTGTCTCCGCGCTCTTGACGTAGAATGAATCGACTGCGTCAAAGATCCGGGCCGTATGGTAAGGGATCAGCAGCAGCACGGCCAGTACTCGTAGCCAATCCAGGTAGACTACTCTCTGATGTGGGGAGCCCGGTTTGCCGTCTGAAGTATCTTGTCTTCCGGAAAGACCCTTTGCGCCACTCATGGCAGTCCTCCTTGAAGTTGTCGGTTAGCTTATTGGCCGGCTCGCGCCGTCTTCTGAGTCCCCTAAGGACTTACTGACTCACTCGAGGCACCTTGCCCCAGTTGGAAGAGCCTTCGGGCAATCAGAATGTACCAGGCCATACTCAAGAGCCCTCCGCACACCGCGAATATCATCGCCAAACCGGATAGTGTCGGCACGAAGGATGCGAAGACCTCAAAGATCAACAGGAATGCAAATCCCAGAATACCGGTGTAGGCGCTGACTTTGCTGAAGATACCGCTTTGCAGCATAACGAGCGAGATCAAGATGCCGGCAACCTCAGAAAGAAAGAACCCCATGAAAGTGCCCGGCACGTGGCTTTGGCCTACGGAGAGCATCGCCTGACCCGCGGCCTCAAGCACCAGGCGTTGGGTATCTGTTGCAGCAGCAGCATACTGCTGGCTGAGCGCCAGCATTGAGAAGGCCCGGTTTGTTGCCAGAAAGACCGCAATCGCGATGAAATCGATGATCATAGCCAGCGCTGCGTATGCCCCATTGGTCCGGCGGTGGGCGCCGTACAGCGCGAAGAACATGGGTATCCCAAGAGTCGTCATGACGATGTTCAAAAGACCGAGGTTACGAAGGCCAAAGAACCAGTTGTCCTGAAGGAACGCGAACCAGTCGGTTACGCTCATAGTGGACCCAACGCCTCCACCCCCCGGCAAGAAAGTAACGCCAAGTTCGACAAGAGCCACTAGCACGATAATGAGGGCAGCCGTACCGCCGATCTTGCTGAGGCCTTTCCAGTTGGCGTCTGTACTTTGGGTACTGGCAATCCGGTTCATGTCTATCCAACCTCCCAGAAGTGTCTACCCCTGGTCTCGCATTCACATGGATTGTCTCTTGTTACCCATTGCCTCTGGTTCACTAGACCTATAGATTCATTCTACACCAGCGCATGGTCAGATACCCTGGCCGGTTGGACGGAAATAGCACCGGTCAGCCAGCCAGTATTCCTTTCGGCAACCAGGTCACTATCACGGTGCATGGGTTTCCGGTTCCTGAGGCAGCCAGGATAGGCTTTGTGTCAGTTGCCCAGCGGTACCTCGCGGTACGGCGGAGCGCGGACCTCAAAACCGTTGCCCCGGCGTCACGCGTTGGGGGTGGATTCGGCTCCCACGCATTCCCGCCACTTTGTTCCTGTGGCTGCCAGAATCCCTAAACTATACCCCCCAAATTCCTGAACTAAGTCCGAGGTGAAACGCGCTTGGCTGGTGTGGTATGCTAGGGCATCCACATAGGAGACTATGCGGCGACCGTCGTAGTGTATATACTCGGAGAGAGTCGTGCCCACTACCCGGTCACAGCCTGGGCTTCAACGTGGGCGCAATTACCTGGTTTGGGTGGGCGGCCGTGCATGCAGGTTGCACCCCTTGCATTAGTTTAGGAGAGGATAATGCGGCGAAGACGTTCACGTCGGGGCAGTTCGGCGCCCCTGGCAGGAATACTCCTTTTGATAGCCATACTGGCAGTCGGAGGGCTTCTCGCAAGCCAGTATTTGCGCCCGCTTCCGGCTGTGGCGGCTCATCCCCAATTGCAGGCAGAGCGAACGATCGGGGCGACACCGAGTCTGCCCTGGCCAACCAAGGGCAATGCAGCCGTTTCGGTCAAGGGCTTTGGCCTTCTGGGAGTTTACGGAGACAGCACGCCGCGTCCAATCGCCAGCACGGCCAAGATCATGACGGCACTCATTATCCTGGAGGATCATCCGCTCGGCTTGGGGGAATCGGGCCCGATGGTGACCATCACCCCAGAAGATGTCGCCGACTACCAAAGCGATGCCAGCCAGGGTCAATCGGTCGTCCCTGTCAAGGCCGGCGTGCAGCTCAGCGAGCGCCAACTTGTTCAGGCACTTCTCCTTCCGTCCGGGAACAACATTGCCGATCTGCTGGCAAGGTGGGACGCCGGATCAAACGAGGCGTTCATCGCAAAGATGAATGCCAGGGCAGCCGAGCTCGGCATGTCCCGTACCCATTTTGACGATGCAAGCGGCTTCTCGGACACGACCGTCTCAATCCCATCTGATCTGTTGATCCTGGCCGAGACGGCCATGTCCAATCCCGTCTTTCGTCAGACCGTTGCTATGCCCCAGGCGACGCTCCCCGTTGCCGGAGTTGCTTACAACGTCAACTCCATCCTGGGAAAGGATGGAAATATCGGTATCAAGACCGGCTCGACCAACGAAGCCGGAGGGTGCTTTGTCTCGGCCTCGATCCAGCAGGTGGCTGGTAAGTCCACAGAGGTTTATGCCGTGGTAATGGGCCAGGACTTGCTCAGCAATGCGATGGACGCAACCAGAGCCCTGTCACGTGCGGTGGCCTCGAGTTTCCGTCAGGCGAAGGTCCTGAGCCGCACGGATATCGGTGCAACGCTCACGCCGGCCTGGGGATATCCTACCGAAGTCGTCCCCCGCCAGGACATCGAGATGCTCGTCTGGCCCGGAATGACTCTTAAGACGAGCTTACAGCTCGACACTGTTCGAACGCCGCTGTCTGCCGGAGCGAAGGTCGGGACGGTTACATTAAAGCTCGGTGAGCAGACGCTGCGGGATGATGTCGTTACCACCGGGCCCGTTGTCGAGCCCAGCTGGCAGTGGCGAGTAACCCGATTTCTCCGCCAGCAGTAAGTAGCTAACGCTGTTTGATCGGGATCATCAGCAGTCTTAATCGAGGCCTCGATTACAACGGTTCTGATTAAGTCACTGGTGTTACTCGCTCCGCCATCCGCTGGCGCTCCAGGACGTGGGCCGATGCCCTCAGGGCCCGTTCCACGCTGGGGAAGACGGAGAAACCCTGGTCCAGAAAGAGGCGCTCAACCTCGGCCCGCCTGCCGTCGGCGAGGGTATGGGGCAGGATGATGACCAGCGGCGTGCTGGCCGGCCGGGAGTCCAGCAGGTTGTTCAGGAATTTCTCCTCGAACCATGGCGCCCCGTCCACGATAGGCATCAGGAAGTCCATGGGCAGGTGGAACAGGATGGCGTCTATCCGATCGTCAGCGTCCAGGAGGGCGATGGCCTGCCGGACGACCTTCCGGTCGAAATAGTTGAAGCCGGCCAGGTCCAGGGGATTCCTGGCGCTGGTGCCGGCCGTCAGCACCTGCTCCAGCTGGTCCCTGATGTGCGGTGAGAGTTCCGGCGCCTGGAATCCGCACCGAACGCAAATGTCGGTGTTGGTCACGCTCATGCCTCCGCTGGGTGAGATGAGGGCCACGCGGTTCCCTCTCAGCGACTTCAGGCGGGTGAAAGCGATGAGAGTGTCAACCAGCTCGTCGAAGTTGGCTACCTGAGAAACCCCCAACTCCCGGAAAACGGCCTGCCATTCGGCCTCTACCCCCGCCTCCGCCCCGGTATGGTAACTGACAGCCCTGGTGCCGGTGGCCGTGGCGCCACCCTTCAAGATGACGACCGGCTTCCTCGCTGCGGTGTTCCGCAGGACCTCGAGGAAAGCCGGCTCGTCTCTAACTCCTTCCAGGTAAGACGCCACGATCTTGGTGTCAGGGTCGTGGGCCATATATTCGAAGAGCAGGTCGCTGCCTACATCGGACTCGTTCCCATAACTGATGACCTTGCTGAAGCCCAGTCCCTTGACCTTGCCCAATCGTCCCAGGAGGATGGAGAGAGCCCCGCTCTGGGCTACGAAGGCTATCTCGCCATGCTTCTCCGACATCTCCCGCTCGAAGGTGATGCCCGTAGCGGGACAGTAGGGGCCCACACAATTCGGGCCGATGACCCTGGTCCGGGCGCCCTTGATCAGCTCCCTGATCCTCCTTTCCATCTCCTGCCCTTCCGGCCGGCCGGTCTCGGCGAACCCGGAAGTCATTATCACCACCCAGGGAACGCCCTTGTACACGCACTCCTCAAGGACGGACGGGACAGCTCCGGCCGCGACCCCCACGATACAAAGGCCTACCGGTCCGGGGATATCCGCCACCCGTTGGTACGTGGGGTAATGGCCGATCTTCTCCCGGCGGGATACGGCATATAGGGTACCCTTGTAGCCCAGCTTCTCCGATTCCTGTAGCCAGGTAAGAGGGAGGTTGAACCGGTCCTCAGTGACTCCGACCACGGCCACGGACGAAGGATTGAAGAGACCTTCCAGTTCCCTGTAGTCCATGTCCCCTCCTCAGCCCAGGACTCTGCCTGCTTACTTCCTCAGACGCTTGTCCAACGGCCAGTAGGTCTTGTCGCGGGAGGGGAGGCACACCGTCGAGTGGCCGGGCATCGTATCCTCGCCGCGCTGGTTCATCGCCTGATGATCGATGTCGACGCAGTAGTCGCCGTCCTCGTCCACGTACTTCTTGGTTACCGTCCCCTTGAACCAGAGCACGTCTGAGAAGTAGACAAACTTTCGGTACTCGGCATAGCTCTTCTTGAGAAAACCGTCGTCGCCCATCCAACTGGTCAGGAAATGGATAAGCCATCCGTTCCGTTGTACACCCACGTCATAGGGATAGGGCAGACCCACCGCGTAAGCGGCCTCCCAGTTCCAGTGCACGCCAGCGATCGGCTCCAAGGCGTAGGTATGAGGGTCGCGGAAGGCCCAGGCCGGATGATCCCGATAGAGTCGCTGGGCCATGCCATGGGCGTAGATACGCTCCGGGTTGCCCCCCACGCAGTAGGCGATCATGTCCGTAAGGCCGAAGGGCCCCTTGATGATGGTGTCGATCTCCTGTCCCTCTTTGACATCCTCCCAGTAACGAGGCGCGGCGCCCCGGGGCTCCTCCGCCGCCGACTGGGCCTCGATCTCGCGCAGTTCCTCCAATTTCCACGGGTGCGGTAGCTCTATCTTGTGGTACTTCCCCTTCTCACGGGCGGAATGGCGTTCGGCCCGCACCAGCCAGGACCTGGCCTTGCCGATCATCTCGTCTCTCTGGTTGTAGTACCGGGCCTCCTGATACTCCAGCACCATCTTCCCGGCGAACTCGCTGCTCTTCTCGTCGAACCCGGTGAAAATACACTCCGGCCTGATTACGTCGCCGACATAGATGGGCCGGTAGAACGTCCAATCATTTCCGGAGTGGAAGGCGTGCACCCCGGGGAGGCCCTGGAGTACCCAGGTCGGGAAAACGCTGTAGAGGAAGTTAGGGGGAGCGACGAGGCTGCCGTAGCGGGTGTTCTTAGCGTACTCCTCATCCCGGAAGAGGCAATTGGGGTCTCCGATACCATCGCAATAGTGGCGGATGGCGTCCTTGGAGGCCAGCTCGTTGAACTGGTTGCGGATGCGCATCTTCTGCCCGATGCGCTCCTTCCACTTCTCCAGAGCCTCCGGGGTTATGCTGCTCTGGTGCATCTGAGTGGTTTCTTCTCTGGTGGTGCTCACGTTTCCTCCTGTCTCTTTGTTGAGAGTGGACGGTATCCGTATTCAGCAAGGGCTTGCTGTCTACAACGTGATCAGATGCGACTACGGCTCCTTCAGGGCCTGGCTCAAACCGGCGGGTAAAAGAGGCACCCCCTTTGCCTGCCACATAGGACAGCACGGCGCTGGCCCGCTGCATGCTGCGAAGGACGTATTTCGGCGGGTGGAAGCCGTCTTCGAACGGCTAGCTATTCTTTACCAGACTATGTGCCGTACTGTCAAGAGCGCGAGAGGGGTATTAGTACGTAGAGGTTAAAATATTGTCATGTAAACCGCCCAAGCGTATAATACCATCATCGCATGGACAGTACCCGCCGGGTCTCTCTTTGCTGGCGGGACGTGGCAGGGGGCAATCCCAGGCTATCCGGACGCTGCTGGCGGGCAGCTAAAGACGCCGGGAGTGCCAGGTGGAATTCGCACCAAACGGCGTTTAGGAGACTGGCATGTCCTTGTCCCAGGCCGGTGTCGGCGATAGCCTCGCAAGCCCGGGTGTCAACCTCAATGGGTTCGAAGACGGCCTTTGGGCTGCTGCCGATAATCTCCGTGCCAACTCCGGGCTGACCTCTAGCGAATACTGCATGCCCGTCCTCGGCATCATCTTCCTTCGGCATGCCGCCAACCGCTACAATGCGGCCTGCCTTCAGATCGCCGAGGACCAGGCTTCCGGCAGGATGGCCCAGCGTCCGCCGGTAAAGGCCGATTTTCTGAAGCGACGCGCCATGATGCTGCCTCCCGAGGCCCGCTTCGACGAGCTTCTCAAGCTACCGAAAGGCACGGACCTGGGTGCGGCACTGGGCGGGGCGATGAACGCCATCGAGCGTGACTTTGAGCCGTTGACGAACCAGCTTCCCAAAGACTACGAGGGATTCGACAACGACCTGCTGGAAAACCTGCTGCGCACGTTCGACAGCGAGGCCCTTCGCACCGCCGGCGGCGACGTCTTCGGGCGCATCTACGAATACTTTCTGATGAAGTTCGCCATGCAGGGAGCTCAGGACAACGGCGAGTTCTTCACGCCACCGTCGCTGGTACAAACCATTGTCAATGTTATTGAGCCGGACCACGGCATCGTCTTCGACCCGGCCTGCGGCTCCGCGGGAATGTTCGTCCAGTCCAGCCATTTCATCGAGGAGCGGCTTCACGAGGACACCAGCCACCGCGTTACCTTCTTTGGTCAGGAGAAGACGGCCACAACCATCCGGCTCGCCAAGATGAACCTGGCCGTCCATGGCCTGGAGGGAGATATCCGCGAGGCCAACACCTTCTACGAAGACGTCCATAGTCTTTATGGGAAGTGTGACTTCGTCATGGCCAATCCCCCGTTCAACGTGGACATGGTAGACGCCGAAAAGGTCAGGGCTGACCGGCGCCTGCCGTTCGGTTTGCCGGGCATAAACAAGGCCAAGAAGGTCTCTAACGCCAACTACCTGTGGATTTCCTACTTCCACTCCTACCTGGGACCCACCGGCCGTGCCGGCTTCGTCATGTCGTCCCAGGCCTCCAGCGCCGGGCACGGCGAGGCCGAGGTGCGCCGGAAGCTGATCGAGACGGGTGACGTGGACGTTATGATCTCCATCCGATCGAACTTCTTCTATACTCGTGGCGTTCCTTGTGAGCTCTGGCATCTCGACACGGGAAAGCCGGCCGGGCGCCGCGACCAGGTGCTGATGATTGATGCCCGGAACGTCTACCGGAAGGTTACGCGCAAGATCAACGATTTTTCTCCTGAGCAGCTCGCCAATCTGACTGCCATTGTCTGGCTCTATCGCGGGCAGAGCGAACGATTTCTCGCGCTGGTGCAGGGCTACCTGGAGAAGACGCTCGCTGAAGCCTGCGCTATCGCCGGCTATGCCGAGGCGTTCCGAGCAAGCTACAACGCGCTCACCGATGCCTGCGCTCCGTTCCTCACAACTCTGCCAGAGGACTCCGCCCTGCGTGACCTGTTGAAGGAACGAGAAGACGCGGCGAAGGCGTGCTTTGACGCGCTGGAAGCCTGGACTGCCCGCATAGCGGCGGAATGGGCAACGCCGTGCGAGGCGAATCTCGCTGCACAGACGAAGTTGCTTGGTGAACTGGAGGCGCTTGCTACCGCCTGCCGCGATCTGGCCAAGGACGTAGACCTGGTGTGCAAACTGGCCACGAGGCTGGTGGGCAGCGCCGAAAAGGATGCCGATTCGCGGGACCACGAAACCTGGGACAGCCGGGGCATCAACAGGCTCGAAAAGGAGATGGATAGCCGGCGTAAGGAGTTAGTTGAGCAACTCAAGCGCACATCCTACTTCCACCGCCAGGCCCATTGGCTGCTCTCGCGCTTCCCCAACGGAGAGTTCATGCCGGTCCCTGGCCTCTGCCGGGTCGTCTCGCAATCGGACATTAAGGCCGCCGACTGGAGCCTGACGCCCGGACGCTACGTGGGCGTCGCCCCGGCCGAAGTAGACGAAGACTTCGATTTCGAGCAAGCTATGCGTGACATCCATCTCGAGCTGGCTGATCTTAACCAGGAGGCCGCGGAGCTGGCGGCAAAGATTCAGGCCAACTTCGAACGGCTGGGGATATGACTGAAGGGCTACCGCGGGATTACTCCGCTCTGCTTGTAGAGATCAAGGAGCGCGTCCGTCTGGGGCAGTACGCGGCATTGCGCGCCGTCAACAGGGAGTTAGTTGCCCTGTATTGGGACATTGGACACATGATCGTCAACCGGCTGACGGGCGCGGCCTGGGGAAAAGCGGGTGTACAACGGCTCGCCGCTGACCTTCAGGCTGAATTCCCGGGCGTGGGTGGCTTCTCGGCCTCCAACCTGTGGCGTATGAAGCTATTCTACGAGAGCTACTCGCCTCTCGAAAAACTCGCACCAATGGTGCGAGAAATTGCCTGGAGCCACAATCTCGTTATTATGGAGCGCTGCTCGGATCCCCTGGAGCGCGAGTTTTACATCCGCATGACCGCCAGATTCGGCTGGACCAGGAACGTGCTCATTCATCAGATCGAAAACCAGAGCTATGAGAAGACACTCATTGGCCAGACCAACTTCGACCGTGTCCTCTCACCAGAAATTCGCGCCCAGGCCAAACTGGCCGTCAAAGACGAATACACCTTCGATTTCCTGGAGTTAGGGGAAGAACACAGCGAATGGGAACTGGAACGTTCCCTCATCGCTCGCATAGAACATTTCCTCCACGCTATGGGAGGTATGTTCGCGTTCATGGGCAGCCAGTTCCGGTTGGAGGTAGACGACAGGGAGTTCTTCATTGACCTGCTCCTCTACCACCGACGTCTAAGGTGCCTCGTGGCCATTGACCTGAAGGTTGGTGAATTCCAGCCCGAGTTCGTTGGCAAGATGCAATTCTATCTGGCTGCACTGGATGAACAGGTCAAGGAGCCGGGTGAAAACTCCTCCATTGGCATCGTTCTCTGCAAGGAAAAGAGCCGGACCATTGTCGAATACGCCCTACGCGACGCTCGCAAGCCCATCGGTGTGGCCACTTACCGTACCGTCAAGCGCCTGCCGAAGGAACTGAAGGGGCAACTTCCATCCCCCGAGGAGATCAGTAAGCTGTTGGAAGAGGTGTCGTAAATGGGCAGAGTATCGCAGTGACGCACGACTTCCTTGGCGAACTGCGGGGCATGGACGAGAAGGTCTCGGAATCTAAGGGAAGGTTCCATGGCAACGTTGAGTCTCTCGGCACATGAGTTGGGAGGAGAAGAGCCTTGACGAATTGGGCTTTATCGGACGCGGTAAATCGAAACATCGCCCCCGCGACGCGGAGCACCTATACGGAGGCCCATACCCTTTCATCCAAACGGGCGACGTGAAACGGGCTGACCTTTACGTGACGTCCTTCTCGCAAACCTACAGCGAGGCAGGACTTACCCAGAGCAAGCTCTGGCCCAGAGGCACACTTTGTATTACAATTGCCGCGAACATTGCCGAGACGGCTATCTTGGGGCTAGACGCCTGCTTCCCCGACAGCGTGATTGGGTTCATAGCCGATGAGTCCAAATGTGACGCTCGATTCATGAAGTACAAGTTCGATACGATCAAGCACCAGTACCAGCAAGTTTCGCAAGGCGCAGCCCAAGACAACCTCTCGCTCGAGAAACTGCTCGCGTTCAAGCTGACTGTACAACCGGTACATGTCCAACGTAGAATTGCCGATGCCCTCTGCTGGTACGATGACCTGATCGAGAACAACCGGCGTCGGATGGCATTGTTGGAAGAGGCGGCACGGCAGCTTTACCAGGAGTGGTTCGTCCGCTTGCGCTTCCCCGGCCACGAGCACACCCGCATCATCGACGGTGTGTCGGAGGGATGGGAGATCAGACGCCTCGGCGAGCTTGCCCAGACCAATCGCCAGATGCTGGCCAAAGGCTTCGACGGTGAAATTGAATATGTCGACATCGCGTCGGTAGCACCCGGCCAGATAACCGAAACCATGAAATACTCTTTTCGTGACGCTCCGAGCCGGGCACGTCGCTTGGTGAAGCACGGCGATGTTATCTGGTCCTGCGTAAGGCCAAATCGCCGATCATATGCCATGGTTTGGAGGCCAGTCGATAACCTTGTCGTGTCGACGGGGTTTGCCGTCATCACTCCGATGGCTGTGCCACCCACCTTCATCTACTTTGCTACTACGACGGATAAGTTCGTGGGCTACTTGGAGAATCATGCGCGGGGCGCGGCCTACCCAGCAGTTGTAGCCGCGGATTTCGAGCGAGCTGAGGTTATTGTTCCTTCGAGGACCTTGCTGGAGGAATTCGATGGAGTGGCCGACCCGCTTTTCTCTGAGATTCACAACTTGAGGCTACAAAACCGCGGCCTACGGGCTGCCCGGGATCTGCTGTTGCCACGAGTTATGAGTGGAGAGATTGCCGTATGACGCCCGTAATCAAGAAGATCATTAGGCTAAACAATGTTGGTCTGCTCCAGAACAGTTGTGCAGGAGGAGCCGTCGAACTGGCCAAAGTGACCGCGATCTACGCTGAGAACGGCCGCGGTAAGTCCACCTTCACGGCCGTCATGCGTGCGTGTCAGCTTGCTGATGCGGCGCGGCTGAATGCGCGGAAGACCATCGACGCAGCCAATCCGCCCGAGCTTGACCTTCTGCTGTTCACAGGCGCGCACGTTGAATTCAATGGCAATACCTGGACAGGCGCACCGCCAGACATCGTCATTTTCGACTCCGAGTTCGTTGACGAAAACGTCTATTCGGGGTTTGAAGTTCGAGCCGACCAGCGCCAATCTTTACTTGGATTTGCGCTCGGTGACCAGACCGTGCAACTCAAGCAAAGAGTTGAGCAGTTGACGCAGGACATTGACGGGCAGACGCGTAGGCGAACACAGGCGGAGAAAACGCTCGCGGCCTATGCGCCGCCATACACTGTCAAGGATTTTGTCGCTCTCCAGCCGGTCCCGGACGCTCAACGGCAGATTGATGCACTTCAAAAGCGTATAGAAGCTTCGAGGAGCGCTCAGCAACTCGCCGCCAGGCAGACCCCAGGCAGTCTGCAGATTATTCAGTTCGAGATACAGGCGGTCTTCGATGTACTCAATAGAGAGTTGAAGGACATAGAGGTGCACGCGGAGGCTGTAGTAGAGGCACACCTCGCCAAGAATAGTGAAGCGGGGTTTGAAGATTGGGTGAGCCGCGGCCAGAAACACCTGAAAGCCGACGAATGTCCGTTTTGCGGCCAAGGAATAACCGGAGTCGAACTCATCGGGGCGTATCGCTCATATTTCAATCAGACCTACGCTAACCTAAAGCGCGAAGTGGATTCGCTCGAAGAAATAATTGGTTTGGGTCTTGCTGACAGGAACATCGATCGAATCACGGCTGAGACCAACACCAACGCGGCACGAATCGAAGCGTGGAAGGACCAGCTTGATTTGGTTGTTCCCACTCTCGACATGACGAGCTTGCAAACCGCTCTAAAGCAGGCACGCGAGTTTTTGCTCGGACTTGTGTCGGCGAAACGGCTCCAGCCGCTGGTGACTATCGGCACTCAGGAAGAGGCTGTGGCGATCGCGGCCACAATTGCGGCGGTTAACCTGGATATCTCGCTTTACAACTCCGAAATATCCGGGCTGGGAGCCAAGATATCCGATTTCAAGCAGATGCTGGCGGCTGAAGATCCCCAGACACTACATACTCAGGTCGAAAAGCTGACGGCGGCTCTGAAACGTCAGCAGGCCGGAGTATCGGCCGTGGTCGCCGAGTATCAAACGGCAGATGCTGAAAGAAAGCGTCTTGAACCCGAAAAGGCCCAAGCTCGCCAGCAGATCGACGCGCTCATGCAGGACACTTTACAGCGGTACCAATCTAGCATAAATCGCCTTCTAACCAGCTTCGGTGCGGAGTTCTCGATCGAGCAACTCAAGCCAAGTTATGTTGGCAGCGGTGAGCCGAGGACGGAATACGTTCTCTCTGTACGGAGCAGGCGTGTCAAGCTCGGGAGCCGCGCGGACGTGGCAAAGGCACATAGCTTTGCCACAACCCTGAGCGAGGCAGACAAGCGGACACTCGCTTTTGCGTTCTTCATGGCGCGTCTTGAGGCAGATCCACAGCTCGCCGCAAAAGTGGTCATCCTTGATGACCCAGTTTCGAGCTTGGACCGCAACAGGAGGCACCAATGTGTGCAACTCATCGCTGGTCTCGCTACCAAGTGCAGACAGTTAATCGTGCTCTCGCACGACGCTTATTTCGTGCGCGAGTTCCGCGACACTTTAGCGGGCCAGAAGGTGGGCGCTGCCTGGTCCAGCCTCTTGGCCATTAAGAGAGTCCAGGATGGCTACTCGGCGTTTACGGAGTGCGACATTGACGACGTCTGCTCTTCGGATTACTACCGCCACCACAGAATGGTCGCGGACTACGTGGAGGGAGGGTCGACTCTCAGCGCTCGCGAGGTGGCCAAGGTAATCCGACCGCTCCTTGAGGGCTACTATCATCGCCGCTTTCCCGGCATGATTCCCCGGAAGCTAACCTTCGGCCACATCATTTCACTCGTGGTTAATCCGTCAACCACCGGGCCACTGGCTCTCCTGAGACCACTGTCGAAGGAACTCCGTGAGATAAATGAATATGTGAGCCAGTTCCATCACGACACAAACCAAAGTGCTGAATCCGCTCCAGTCGCTGATGCAGAGTTGCTGGCGTTCGCCCGCCGGGCATTGGGACTGATCTACCAAAATGGTTGACTACCGTGGCCTACACTGACATAAATAGCGAAGACCGCCTCGTTCAGAAGACGTTCGCGGAGCATCTGGAGCGTGTGCTGGGATGGGAGAGCGTCTACGCGTGGAACGAAGAGACGTTCGGTCCGGATGGCACACTGGGCCGGGCGGACACGCGGGAGGTGGTACTGACCCGCGATCTTCGGGCCACGCTAGAGCGGCTCAATCCGGAGCTTCCACCGATCGCTGTCGACGAGGCAGTGGGCAAGCTTACCCGACACGATTTCTCTCGCTCCACACTCCAGCACAACCAGGAGTTCTACCGGTTCATCCGTGACGGCGTGCCGGTGAGCTTTCGAGATGAAGACGGGCAGCCCCACAGCGCGCGGGCGCGGGTGATCGACTTTCGAAATGGCAACAGGCCAGACGGCAAACCTAATAACCGTTTTCTGGCGGTACGGGAGCTGAAGATCACCGGCCTGCGCGTCCCGCACTACAACCGCCGGGCCGACCTGGTCTGCTTCGTCAACGGGTTGCCTCTGGTGTTTATCGAGCTGAAGGCGGTGTATAAGAATATCCGCGCCGGTTACGATGGCAACCTGCGCGACTATCTCGATGAGCATGTCATTGCCCATGCCTTTCACCACAACGCCTTCATCATCGTCAGTAACGGCCACCGCGCCCGTTATGGCTCGATTACCAGCCAGTGGGAGCACTTCTCCGAATGGAAGAGACACGACGAGCGTGAGAAGGGGAGTCTCGAGGCTGAGGTGCTTCTCAACGGCATGCTTGCCCAGGACCGGCTGCTCGACCTCGTGGAGAACTTTATCCTGTTCGATACCAGTAAGCCGGGAGCGACACGCAAGGTGGTGGCGCGCAACCACCAGGTTCTGGGTGTAAACAATGCCGTCGAGTCGGTACGGAGGCAAGAGGAGTTGAAGCGGCATTTCCCGCCTGAAGACCGCTTCACTTACCGCGAAATCGAATGGAGGCCGACTGCGCTAGTCGCAGAGGCCCCGAACGATGGCTCGCAGAGGGCGGAGCCCCGCTATCTCCCCTTGGTGGAACGGGCACACCCCGACCTCGGCCGGTTGGGGGTCTTCTGGCACACACAGGGTAGCGGCAAGTCGTATTCGATGGCCTTCTTCGCAGAGAAGGTCCGGCGGCAGATTTCGGCTAAATTCACGTTCCTCCTGATGACCGACCGTAACGATCTTGACGACCAGATTTACCGGACTTTCGTGGGTTGCGGTGTGGCAGATGAACAAACTCCACGGGCCAGCTCCGGCGAGGACCTGGAGCGTCTGCTCCGAGAGAACCATCGCTATATCTTCAGCCTGATTCACAAGTTCAACCAGGAGGTGGACCCTCACAAACCTTACAGCACACGCGATGATATCATCGTGATTTCCGACGAGGCGCACCGCACGCAGGCCGGCAAGCTCGCTCGGAATATGAGACTGGCCCTGCCCAACGCAGCATTTGTCGGCTTCACCGGCACGCCACTGTTCAGGCACGACCATCTCACCAGGCGGATCTTCGGAGGGTACGTCTCTCGTTACGACTTCAAGCGCTCCGAGGAGGACGGCGCCACGGTGAAGCTGGTTTACGAGAATCGCGGTGAGAAGCTGGGTATTGCCAGGCTCGATCTAAACGACCGCATTGCCGATGCCATCGCCCTTGCCGATCTTGACCCGGACAAGGAAGCGCTGCTGGAGAAGCTGCTAGGCCAGAACTACGAAGTGATAACCGCCGACGACCGGCTGGACAAGATCGCCGATGATTTCGTTCAACACTGCGCCACCCGTTGGGAATCCGGCAAGTCCATGCTCGTCTGCATTGACAAGGTCACCTGTGCCCGAATGTACCAACGCATTATGCTGCTGTGGAACTTGAAGCTGGCCGAGACGCAGGCGCTGATCCCCGAGAAGCAGGCAGAACTGCGAGGGTGCGTCGAGGAGATCCGGCTGGAGGCGCTGGAGAAGGAGCTCATCTTCCTGCGTGGGCAGGCGAACTGGATGAGGCAGACTATCATCGAGGTCATTTTCAGCGAGGCCCAAAACGAGGTTGCCGATTTGAGGAAGTGGGGCTTCGATGTCATTCCGCATCGGGCCCTGATGAAGCAGGGCTTCGATGTCGGAGACCGGCGGGTAGATGTCGAGACGGCCTTCAAACGCCCGGAGCACCCGTTCCGGGTGGCTATTGTCTGCGCCATGTGGCTGACTGGCTTTGATGTTGAGTGTCTGTCCACGCTTTATATCGACAAGCCGATGAAGGCCCATACCCTGATGCAGGCGATAGCCCGGGCGAACCGGGTTTACCCCGGCAAGGACTTCGGGCTCATTGTGGACTACAACGGGATGCTCAAGAGCCTGCGGGAGGCGCTGGCTCAGTACGCGCTTGGCGAAGAAAGCGGGGGTGAGGAAGAGATTGTCGCTCCTATTGAGGAGCGGGTACAGGCCCTGCTGTCGGCCCTGACGGAGACCGAGACCTACCTGCGCGGGCTAGGCTTTGACCCGGCACTTATGATTGGCTCAAAAGGCTTTGCCAGAATCCAGCTCATCGCCGACGCTATTGAAGCAGTCTATACCTCTGATGAATCGAAGCGCCGCTTCGAAATACTTGCTCGGCAAGTGTTTATTCGCTTCAAGGCGCTAATCATGGAGCCGGCCGTATTCGCTTACGCCGAGCGGCACGACAACCTGGAGGCCATCTACAAGAAGCTGGAGGAACGCCGCGATACCGCGGATGTTACCGAGCTGCTTAAGGAGCTGCACAGAATCGTAAACGAAGCAATCCGCGCTCAGAATCCTGGAGACGACCAGATGGATTCCAAGGTTTTTGACTTGAGCCAGATTGACATGGAGAAGCTCCGAGACGAATTCGCCAAGAGGGTAAGACGCAAGTCCTCGGCTCTTCAGGATATTCGGCAGATTGTGGAACAGAAGCTCGAGCAGATGCTCCAATACAATCCGCTGCGGATGGATTACTACAAGAAGTACTCCGACATCATCGCAGACTACAATCGGGAAAAGGACCGCGTGACTATTGAGGAGACCTTCGGCAGGCTGGTAGACCTTGCCAAGGGACTGGACGACGAACAGCGACGTGCCGCCCAGGAGGGTTTGACTGAGGACGAGCTCGCTCTCTTTGATCTGTTAAACAAGGATAATATCAGTAGGGCTGATCGGGAGCGGATCAAGCTAGCCAGCCAACGCCTGCTGGCCTCCTTGAGCAGGCTCATCGCCCCACTGGAGCGGTGGACAGAGAAGGAGCGGACCCAGGCCGAGGTGGAGGTGTTCATCCTCGATCGCCTGTTCCAGGAGTTGCCTACTCCCCCGTTTTCGGCCGAGGAGAAGCAGATGGCCGCCAAGAGGGTTTATGAACACGTCCGGCAGCAGAGTGTTAGCGGGCTATTCCCGGTACCCCTTGCTGTCTAAGGTTGCCGTGCAGCGCTCCAGACCGACGAAGTTTCAAAACCTGGGCCCCGGCGTCACGCGTAGGGAGGTGGGTCCGACTCTAATGCACTCCCGCACAGAACCGGGGGAGGCTTAGCCCTGAGACTTGCTCCACCTGTGGGTGCCGTCGCAGAAGGGTCCGTTCCGGGACGAGCCGCAGCGGCATAGGGTGAAGCGGGTTCCCCTCCGAATGACCTGCCCGAACTTGTCTTTGATCACCAGATTCCCGCGCAGCAGCATGGGGCCCTCCGGCTCGATAGTAACGGTGGTCTCCTCAGGAATCGGCTCTTGAGGCCCGCCATCCAGCCGCGCGAACTGTAACGCCCCTGTCGGGCAGCGCATTATCACTTCAGCGATACGGTCCGGGCTTGCCTGGTCCGGGTTGACCCAGGGCCGGCGGCTCCGGTCGAAGACCTCCGGCAGCTCACGCAGACAGATACCAACGTGGTTACACAGGTCCGGGTCAAATGATACGGTGATGTTCTGACAGCCGTACTCTTTCCTCATGCGGGCTCACTCCCCTCCCAACGTTAGGCGGGCTGGCCGGTCCGCCCGTTCTCACCCCAAAAGCCCCCAGCGCCGGTCCTCGAAATCTCCTGCGGACGCTCTCCTCTTAAAGTCTATCATATGACTTCCCGGCCAGGTAATTCCAGGAGAGCTGGAAAATAGTTCTGACAGGTGGGGCCAGGGCGTGTCTTCGCCTTGACGTGTGCACCTCCGTGTGCTATTCTCCGCCGCAAAGCGGGAGGGAGAAATATGGCCTATAAGGACCTTAGACAGTTTATCCAGCGGCTGGAACAGGAAGGGGAAATCACCAACGTCGACGCCGAGGTGGATTGGGACCTGGAGATTGGGGCTATCAGCCGGCAGGCCATCGATCGCAGGAGCGGAGCGCTCCTCTTCAACCATATAAGAGGATGCTTGCCGGGCCATCGAGTTATGGCCAACATCCTCGGTCCCAGCCAGCCTATCCATGCCGTCTTGGCGCTGGCGCTGGGCCTCCCTAAAGATACACACCTGCTGGGCCTCATCGATTGGTTCGCCAGCAAGTTCGGTGAGCAGATCAGGCCGATGTTGGTGGACCGCGCCCCCTGTAAGGAGAACATCCTTAGAGGGGACGATATTAACCTCCTGCAGTTCCCGGTGCCGCGCATCCATGGGATAGACGCCGGGCGTTATATCGGCACCTGGCACATCGATATCATCAAGGACCCAGACACCGGATGGGTCAACTGGGGCATGTACCGCCACCAGCTCCATGACGAGCGTCGCATCGGATGGCTGGCCTCGCCCTCTCAGCACGGGCCCAGCATCTATTATGAGAAGTATGAGTCCAAGGGGAAGCCCATGCCCATGGCAATGGTCATTGGCTCCGATCCCCTGTCTTCTATAGTGGCCGGTGTCGGCGTTCCCTCCCAGACCAACGAGGTGGATGTTATCGGCGGGATGCAGGGCGAGCCGGTGGAGCTGGTCAGGTGCGAGACCATCGACCTGGAGGTCCCGGCCAGCGCCGAGATAGTGATCGAGGGGCATGTAATCCCCAACGAGCGGATCATGGAGGGTCCGTTCGGCGAGTTCACCGGCTACTCCTCCGGTGGACGGGTCGCCCGTCCTGTCTTTATCGCGGAGTGCGTGACCTTTCGGAACAATCCCATCATGACGATGTCGAATATGGGCAAGCCCTGGGATGAGGTATCTATCTTGAACTCGGTGGCAGGCAGCGCCATGTTGTCGCGGGAGCTGAGGAGCTGCGGGATCCCATTTCGGGGAGTCTATTGCCCGCCTCCTACGCTGGCTTGTATTGTCGCAGCTAAGCCTCAGTACGCCGGCTTCATTCACTCGGTGGCCTCGACTGTCTGGGCTTCCAAGTCCGGCTCCGGCCGTCCTTATGTCTTCCTGGTTGGCGAGGACGTGGACCCAACCAATATGGATGAGGTCTTCTGGTGCCTTACGTCGCGGCTGCACCCCTCCACGGGGATTCATATTCAGAACGGCGCCCCATGCACATCTCTCTTCCCTCCTCTGAGCCGGGCCGAGCGAGGGGCCTCAAGGGGAGCCCGAGTGGCCTTTGATGCGACCTTCCCGCCAGATTGGCCGAAGGAAGAGATCCCCCAGATCATAGACTTTGAGAACGGCTGGCCGGCGGAGACGCAGGAGAAGGTCCTGTCCCGCTGGAAGGAATACGGGATTAAGTAATTAGCTGATTGGCGGCTTGACCGCCAGTTGGGCACACAGATCCGGGTCGGACAAACAATGGTTCCTTGGCAGCGGCTCCACCGGCTGTTTGACAAGGGACTACCTTAGTGATAGGATACCGCCATTCCTAAGAACCCATAGCTGACCGGCACATCGTCGAAGGTGAGGGTGACAGCATGAAGGAAATTCGCCTGCATGGGCGGGGTGGCCAGGGCACGGTCATGATGGCTGTCCAGATGGTCCGTTGCCTGGCACTGTCCGGACTTCACGCGAGCTCCATCCCCATGTTTGGCTTCGAGAGGCGTGGCACCCCGGTTGAGGCTTACGTCCGAATGGACGAAGCGCCTATCCGTGAGAAAACCAAGATCTACGAACCGCACTGTGTCGTAGTTATGGACCCAACTCTGCTCTCGGCCGTTGACGTCGTCGGCGGCATGAGAGTCGGAGGCACGTTAGTCATTAACCATAAGGGTTCGCCCGGTGACCTGAGTCTTCCCCCAGCAATCACGAGAGTGGGCATGGTAGACGCCAATTCGATCGCCATCGATTTCCTGGGATCGCCTATTACCAACACTTGCATGATGGGAGCGTTCGCCGCCACCACAGGATGGATAGACCTGAACTCAATCTACGAGGCTCTTTCTGAGGACTTTTCAGGAGACAAGCTAGACAAGAATTGCCAGGCAGTGGAGATGGGCTTCAGCCGGTGCCAGCTATTCGAAGTGTGAGGGCGACATGAGCGAATTCAAGTACCAGACCCCACATATGCCGCTAGTCCCCGGCAAGCCCCTATATGCTCTGAAAGTGGGAGATTGGAAGTTCCAGAAGCCCGTGGTGGATAGCTCCAAGTGTAGCAAGTGCGGACTCTGCTGGCTCCACTGTCCTACTCAGACCATAAATGAAGTTGACACGCATTACGACGTCGACCTGGACTGGTGTAAAGGATGTGGCATATGCGCCGACGAATGCCCTGTAGGTGCGATAGCGATGGTTGCCCTCTAGTCTCGCGCAACAAGAGCTCCAAATGAGCGGCTCTGGGGCGCTGACGCGAGGGGGATTCAAGGTCCTTACCGGCAATGAGGCCGCGGCCATCGGCGCCCGGTTGGCCCGGCCAACAGTAGTCTCTGTGTACCCTATCACGCCTCAGAGCTCCTGCGCTGAGTACATCGCCCACATGGTTGCCACAGGTGAGCTGGATGCGGAGATAGTCGAGGCGGAGGGCGAGCACTCTGTGATGAGCGTGCTTCATGGAGCCGCCCTGGCTGGCAGCCGCACTTTTACCGCATCTTCCTGCCTTGGCCTCTTCTTCATGTTTGAGATGTACGTCAGGACTTCGGGTCTCAGGCTCCCCATAGTGATGGCTATTGCGAACAGGGAGATGATCTCCCCCAACGTCGTAGCGGGCGGGCAGTCAGACTCGTTCGTTGTAAGGGACGCCGGCTGGATACAACTCTACGTCGAGAACTGCCAGGAGGTCCTGGACACTATCATAATGGCCTACAAGATAGCCGAGCACGATGACGTTCGCCTTCCAATCAATGTCTGTTACGACGGATGGTACTTGTCTTATCTCTCTGAGCCGGTCGTCATTCCGGAGCAGGAGCTCGTTGACAACTTCTTGCCGCCCTATAAGCCTCAAGCGGTGCTGGACCCGGATAACCCCATGACCGTCGATGGCTGGACCCCCAGCGAGTTCTTCCACAGATATCGGTTCAGCCACTGCCAGGGCATGGAAGCAGCCAAGACGGTCATCAACCAGGTGGACGAGGAGTACCAACGGGTATTCGGCCGCTCCTATGGGGGTCTCTTCGAGCAATACCGCATGGAGGATGCTGAGATCGTGCTCCTGACCGTCGGGAGTTGCTCGGGGACGGCCAGGGTCGCCGTTGACCGCATGCGGGACACGCAAGGACTCAAGGTTGGCCTGCTCAAGCTGCGCTGCGTCCGGCCCTTCCCAAGGCGGGAACTGTGTCAAGTGCTTGATGGCAGGGCTGCCGTGGGGGTCATGGACAGACAGGTAGATTTTGGCTGGAACTCAGGAGCGATTCTTTGGGAACTGCGTTCAGCACTTTATGACGCCGAACGGCGGCCCCAGGTCATAGGGTTCATAGGTGGCCTGGCGGGCGCCGATATTACAGTGCCGGATCTTGAAAGGGCCATCAGGCTCACTGCCGACCGGGCAGAGGGAGAGGATAGCCCCGAGGTAACCTGGTTCGGACTCTGATTCTGGGAGGCAGGCTTGAGGATGAGTGAGACCATGAGGCGGGTCATCATCGGTAGCAGCCACGCCGCAATAGCGGCTTTAGAGGCCATCCACAGGCTTGATCCTGACTCTGTCACGGTCGTCATCAGCGACCAGGAATTCGCCTATTCTCCGACAGCGCTGACCGGGTTGTTGGCGGGCGACTTGAAAGAGCGGGATCTGGGTCTGCGTAAACGCTCATTCTTCACGCGTATGAACGCCCGCCTCACACTGGGCTCCCGAGCCACAGCCGTGGACACGGTAAACAAAGAGATCTGCTTGGTGGATGGCTGCCGGGTACCCTACGATCAGCTTCTTATCGCCACAGGAGCCTCTCCGACCGTCCCGCCCATAAGGGGCCTGACCGCCGGAGAGGCGATAACTGTACGGACTCTTGATGATGCCAGACGACTCATGGAAGCGGCCCCCATGGCTGGCAGCGCCGTCATAGTCGGGGCAGGGTTGATAGGCCTGGAAGCTGCCGCCGGTCTGAGTAGACGGGGCCTGGAGGTGACTATTGTAGAGACCCTAAAAGGAGTGCTTCCCCTGTACTTCGATTCGGACGCCACCCGCATCATAGAGCGCTCCTACCGGGAGAATGGCATCGTATTCAAAACAGGAACCCGCGTAATATCAGCCAGCAGGCAGGGAACAGGCTGGCGCCTGGCCCTGGAGTCTGGAGAGGAGTTGCAGGCAGGTCTGGTGGTGATTGCCACCGGCGCAACGCCTAATACAGCCCTTCTCAATGGCAGCGGCATACGGCTAGCAACCGGCATTCTAGTGGACGATGCCATGCAGACCAACGTGCCAGACGTGTACGCGGCGGGAGATGTGGCTCAGGGCGGAGGCTTTTGGGGTGAAGAAGGTCTCATGGCCCCAACGGTTTTCAACGCCGTCCATCAGGGGCAGGTAGCCGGCACGAACATGGCTGGCGGGCGGGCGAAATCGCCGGGCGCGCTGAGCATGAATGTCTTCAACTTCTTCGGGAGCGTAGCCTTTTCCGTAGGAAAGGCTACGGCCGAAGTTTGCTCCGAGGCGTTAAAAGAGTTTGACGAAGGGACCGGCAGATATCTCAGGCTGCTGGTCACTGAGGGACGCCTGGTGGGATGCGCTGCCGTTAACGAAGAGATCGAGGCGGGCCTATGCCGGCGAATGGTCCAGGAGGGATGGGAGGCGAGCCGGGTGCTCCAGTACGCGGGCCACGACCTGGCCAGTAAGGTCAGGCGAGCCGTCCTGGATGTTGACCGGCATCGGATGGAGGAAAAGAGGAGTGCCATGCCGGCGCTCGGGGGCAAGCACCTGAAGATCCATCCCGAGAAATGCACCGGTTGCAAGATGTGCCTCTATTCTTGCGCCCTCAAGCATACGGGGGACACTGCCCCCGAAGGAGCCCGCCTTCGGCTGGTCGCACTGGAAGATCAGGCCCCAGGACACGCGGTGCTGAACTGCCTGCATTGCCCGGAGCCGGAATGCGTTCAAGTCTGCCCGAACAATGCGATTACCAAGGGAGCAAACGGCCGGGTCTCGATCGATGATGACCGGTGCATCGGCTGCCTCCTTTGCACCCTGGCCTGCCCTAACGGAGGGAGTTATTTCGATCGCCAGGCAAATAAGTCCATGATCTGTGACCTTTGCGATGGAAGCCCCGAGTGCGTCCGGATGTGCCCGGAAAAGGCCGTGGAGTTCGATGGGGTTAACAACGTGAGAGTACCTCTGGCGGCGGCCAAAGACCCCATCTCCAAGGGTGTCTCTCTTTGCCTGGGATGCCCCTCCGAGATTGCTCTTCGCTTCGCTACTAAGGTACTCGGCAAGAATATTATCCTGCATGTTCCCCCGTCCTGTGCCTCGCTAATCATCGCCGGATACGGCCTGACGCCCAGTGTTGAATTGGCCTGTATGCTCGGATTTCTCACCAACAGCGCTTCGATCATGACCGGGGTCAAGAGGCATTACCAACACTTCGGAAAGGATGTGAAAGTGGTCACCTACAGCGGCGATGGGGGCACCGCAGACGTAGGGTTTCAGAGCCTGTCCGGCGCAGCCGAGAGGAACGAAGAGATTATCTATATTTGTAACGAAAACGAAGGTTACATGAATACCGGAATCCAGAGGAGCGGGACTACACCCTACGGGGCATGGACCAGCACCACCCCCGTGGGAGAGGTGAGCCAGGGCAAGAGACAGCCCCGAAAAGACATGCCCCTCATTATGCTTATGCACCGGGTCCCGTACGTAGCAACCGCTACTGTAGGGTTCCTCAGCGATTTCGAATACAAGCTTCAGAAGGCCATGAGAACCAAGGGGTTTTCTTATATCCACCTGCTGAACCCGTGCCCTACCGGGTGGAAGTTTCCCACGAACAAGACAACCGAAGTCTCAAGGATGGCAGTCCGCACGAACTTCTTCCCGCTATGGGAAGCCGAAGATGGGAGGCTGCGCTTCACCGTTAAGATCAGGACCCGGCGTCCCATCGAGGAGTACACCAGCCTGATGGAGAAGTACAGCCATCTGGACCAGGTACAGCTAGGCCTGATCCAGCGAATGGTCGACCAGGACTTCCAGAGAGTCCAGTCTCTGGTCACTGGTGGCCAGGAAGAGTAGAGCACCCCGGCGCGGCGCCCAGACCCCCGGCAGCGAACAAATTCTTTGAGGGAGGTCCGATGGCACATTTAAGGGAACATAGGCGGTCTTCACAGGTAATTTGCGCTATCTTTCTCGTTTTGGTCCTGTTGGCGTCCAGTTGCGTCCCAGCCGCCCAACCAGGCGGCACACCGGGGGCTCAGGGAACTGGCGCGGGCAGCAAGGACACGATGAAGATTGGGATGGTCTTCTCTTTGAGTGGTGGCTTCAGCGGCCCGTGCGGCGCGATAAAGAGGGGCATCGACACCGAGATAGAAATCTTCAACAAGCAGGGCGGGATTAACGGTCGGCCGGTGGAGATGATCGTCTATGACGATCAGTCCAAGCCCGAGGAGGCGGCCTTGCTTCTCAAGAAGCTTGCGCAGCAGGACAACGTACCCGTAATTATGGGGCCGTGCCTGGCCGCTATGATCGTGCCAAACAAGGCGGCAGTCCAGGATACCAAGACGCCCGCCATGAGTTTCGGTGCTATTAACATCACCAAGGACGATCAGTACCTCTTTACCTTGGTCCAGCCGGTCGAGATGGGTCTGGACTTCTATCTGGCCTATTCCAAGAAGCAGGGCTGGACCAAGGTTGCGACTATCGATACGACGGACGACCTTGGAGAACGGGCTCACGCTTACCTCAAGACGAAAGTTCCGCAGCTGGGGATGCAATTGGTGGCGGAGGAGCGTTACGGTCTGAGTGATGCCGATGTGACCCCGCAGCTTTCCAAGATCAAGGCTGCCAATCCACAGGTGCTCATGAACTGGGCATCAGGAGACCCTGCGGCACTGGTTTACAAGAATGCCCGCCAGATTGGACTGGATGTGCCGGACTGGCCCAGCTCTGCAGCCGGCACCAGTACATTCTTCAAGTTGACCGGTGACGTACCCAAGAAGAATCTCTTGATGACCATCGGCTCCAAGCTCCAGGTCGCGGACCAGCTTGCCGATTCCGACCCCGTCAAGAAGGAGGCCCAGGACTTCGTGCAGGCCTTCCAGGCTAAGTTCAACTCCAAGCCGGAGTACTCAGAGGCCATCGGGGCGGACAGCGCCCGCCTGGTGTTGGATGCTCTCAAGTCGTCTGGGCCGGACAGGGCGAAGATAAACAGTGCTCTGGAGAACGCCAAGCTGAAAGGGCTGGCGGCCGATTATGCCATGACCCCATCGAATCATAATGCTGTAGATCCGGCCTCTTTCATAGCGGTTACTGCACAAGGATCCTCCTGGGTCAAGGCCGACTGATCGAACGGGTAAGAATCATGGGCATGACGGGAAGCCAACAGGTAAGGCTTCCCGTCATGCCCTCCGGATCTTTGACAATGTTTGAGTGCTCAAGTTGACTACTTCACAGGCGATCCAGATACTTTTTGCCGGGCTCACCCTGGGTAGTGTTTACGCGCTCGTAGCATTCGGCTTAGCTCTGGTCTACAGGGCAACCAGCATCCTGAACGTTGCCCAAGGGGACTTTTCGATGCTGGGGGGCATGACCGCCATATTCCTGGCTGTGGGCCTCGGCTTCCCCATCCCGGCCGCCATCGCCGGCGCTTTGTTATTCGTAATAGTTATGGCCTTGCTCGTGGAGAGGTTTGCCATCCGGCCGGCAGCCCATTTCCCCATGCTTATTCTGGTAATTGTGACGGTAGCATTGTCCATGAGCCTACAGGGCCTTGCCCTTGTGCTCTGGGGAAGGGACTCTTTCAGCCTGCCGGCCTTTCTGGGTGGCACGCCCGTCTCATTCCTTGGTGCGGCCATCCTTCCCCAGGCAATCGGCGTCCTGGCCGTCTGCGGGGTTGTTTCTCTAGGCTTTTGGGCCTTCTTCGACCGGACTATGGTGGGTATTGCGATGCGCGCCAGCGCGGAGAACCCCCTGGCCGCATCTCTTATTGGTATCGATCCTCGCCGAATGACTATGCTGGCTTTCGTTCTGAGTGGCAGCGTGGGAGCAATCGCCGGGATCCTGGTCGCTCCAATAGTCTTTATGAGCTTCATGGTCGGCATAACGTTCACCGTCAAGGGATTTGTGGCCGCCGTGGTAGGCGGCATAAACAACAATCTGGGAGTGGTGGTAGGGGGGCTAACACTGGGTCTGTTGGAAAGCCTCATAGCAGGCATCTTCCCATCGCTCTACAAGGATGTTATCACCCTGGGGCTCCTGGTGGTCCTGCTCTGCCTGCGTCCAACTGGAATTCTGGGAGGTAGGTAGGATGCGGCGTTGGGTTTCTCTGGCCATTTTGGCGGCAATCGTGGCGCTGGTGCCCTTGCCCCTGTCGAACTCCTATCTGCTTGGCTATGTTGTACTTGTCGGGATCTTCGCCATCGCGGCTATGGGCGTGGACCTGGTGCTGGGTTATACCGGCCAGATTACTCTGGGCCACGCCGGCTTTATGGCTATAGGCAGCTATACCACCGCAGTGTTGACCGTAAGAGGAATCCCTCCGTTAGCGGCATTAATCGCGGCCTGCGTTCTCACCGCCTTGGTCGCCTACCTCGTTGGTGCGCCATTGATGGGTGTGCTCACTCACTTTCATGTAGCCATAGCGACTCTGGCCCTGGGTGTGCTTATATACTCCTTTCTCCTGGTAGGAGGAGAGCTGACCGGCGGGTTCACCGGAATACAGGGTATACCGCCTCTTTCATTGGGCGAACTGCGGGTCAGTGGAGACCTGGTCTACTACGGGGTAATATGGGTAACAGCATTGGTCTTATACGCGGTGGCCCGAAACGTAGGCGATTCTCAGGTGGGGCGGATACTCCGCGCTATCGAGAGTGATGAACTGGCAGCCAGCAGTTCAGGCGTCAGCGTAGCCAGCTACAAAGTAAGGGTCTTTGTCCTGAGCGCTGTCTACGCGTCTATTGCCGGGAGCCTCCTGGCTCATTATATGAAATATATATCACCCTCACAGGTAGATATCGTCAATTCCTTCGATTTGGTGACGATGACCGTTCTCGGTGGCAAGGGAACCGTCATTGGGGGTATATTGGGAGCTGCTTTCTTAAAGCTAGTGCCTCAATTTACGGAGTTCTTTAAGGACTATCGCTTGTTGGTCAACGGCTTTATTATCCTGGCCGTACTCCTTGTCTTCCCGCGAGGAATCGTTGGAGCATTGGAGCTTCTTTGTAACCTTCCGGCCAAGCTTCTACGGGCCGCCAGATCGCGGCGTGTGCCTGAGCCTCCGAGTCCCCTGGCAGGCGCTGTCGAGAAACAGAAATGAACGCCGGCCCTGTTCTCCGGATAGACCATCTGAGCATGTCCTTTGGGGGCCTTACGGCTGTTTCAGACCTGAGCTTTGAGGTGGGACAGGGACAGATAAAGTCCATGATTGGTCCCAACGGGGCCGGCAAGACCACTATCGTCAACTTGATAAGCGGCGTGCTTTCACCGACGTCAGGCCAAATCTTTTTCAAAGACCAGGAGGTCACGAGTCGCCGGCCCGATGTAATCGCGAGGTATGGGATCGCCAGGACCTTCCAGGTTTTGCGTCTCTTCCGGGAGCTGACCGCCCTGGAAAACGTCATGGTTGGGTGTCAGCCATGGGCCAGGGCCGGGGTGATAGGTGCGGCATTGCGCCTGCCGGGATCCCGCCGTATGGAGAAGAGCATCCGGCAACAGGCTATGGCATGTCTCGGGCAGGTAGACCTTGCGACCAAGGCCAGGGAACTTGCCGGCAACCTGCCCTTCGGGGAGCAGAGGCACCTGGAACTGGCCCGGGCCCTGGCCACACGCCCTTCTCTCCTTCTTCTGGATGAGCCTGCCTCAGGATTGAACGACGCAGAGAGAGAGCGATTTGGCAGGCTCCTAGAGGAAGTGAGGGGGCAAGGAGTCACGATACTGTTAGTGGAGCACAATATGGACTTGGTCATGAGTGTCTCCGATGAGATCATAGTGATCAACTACGGGGAGAAGCTAGCCGAGGGTAGTCCTACCGAGATCCAGAACCAGAAGGAAGTCATCGCCGCCTATCTGGGAGACTCCCATGCTTAATATAGAAGGCCTCTGCGCCGGGTATGGTAGCATAGAGGTATTGCACGGCGTGAATGTCCACGTTGAGACCGGAGAGATTGTCACCATCCTTGGGGCCAACGGTGCAGGAAAATCCACTTTGCTCAAGAGTATATCCGGGGTGTTAGGCGGAGTTCGCGGCCGGGTGTGGCTGGAGGGCCGCGATATTGTTGGTGAGCGTCCAAGTAATGTGATGCGTCTGGGTATGTGCCATGTGCCAGAAGGTAAGCAAGTCTTCCAATCCCTTTCCGTGGAGGAGAATCTGAAACTGGGAGCGTACTGCTACCGCTCCGGCGCGCACCGGAAGGAAACTGAAGACGATCTTGAGAGGATCTTCGCTCTCTTCCCACGTCTCGCAGAACGAAAGACCCAGAAGGCGGGCACGCTCAGCGGAGGCGAGCAGCAGATGCTGGCTATTGGGCGCGGGCTGATGGGTAGGCCGCGTCTCCTCCTGTTGGACGAGCCATCCCTGGGCCTTGCTCCTATTGTGATAGAGGCTATCTTTTCTACTGTCAAGGACTTGCGCCAAAGAGGCATCACCATTCTCCTGGTGGAGCAGAATGTAAGAATAGCCTTGAATATCGCAGATAGAGGATACGTGCTACAGAATGGACGGATTGCCTTGGAGGGACCCTCCATCTCACTCTTAGGTGACGATCTGGTTAAGAGAGCGTATCTCGGCTTGCGGACAGGCTGAGTCAGCTGCAACCCCAGCCCCCATTTGGATTTCCCATATTCTATATTCTATTTCCCGAGGAGGTAAGTAACGATGGAATACGCGGTAATCGGGAAGCGCGTGCCCGGCATACATGGAACAGCCAAGGCCACGGGCACAGCCCGTTTTTCCGGCGACATCGTCCTCCCCCGCATGTTGTACGGCAAGATCCTGCGTAGCCCATACTCCCACGCCCGCATTCTTAGCATAGACACCAGCCGTGCCGAAAGGCTGCCCGGGGTGAAGGCGGTTATCACCGGCAAGGATACCGCGAAGGTAAAATACGGCGTCTTTCCCCAGACACGCGATGAGCTCGCGCTGGCTCTGGATGTGGTCCGCTATATAGGGGATGAAGTGGCGGCCGTGGCGGCCGTTGACGAGGATACCGCACAGGAAGCCCTCGATTTGATTCGAGTCGACTACGAGGCTCTTCCTGCAGTTTATGACCCCCTCGAGGCCGTCAGGCCAGGCGCTCCCCAGATCCATGAGCACTCTGCTGACAATCTAGGGGTAAACGTACGAATCCAGTTTGGCGATCCGGAGGGAGGCTTTGCACAGGCCGACCATATCCGGGAGGACACCTTTGAAACTCAGTTCATCTCCCATTGCCAGATGGAGCCCTATGCCATAGCAGCGAGCTTCCATCCATCGGGTGAGCTGGAGGTCTGGGTGCCGAATGCATCGCCGTTTACCCGCAAGCGGGCGCTCTCTAACCTGCTCCGTATGCCGATGGATAAGGTGCGCGTGCACCATGTCTTTATTGGCGGACACTTCGGCGGACGCTCGGAGCTGATGTCAGGCGATTACTGCGCCGCTCTGCTCTCCATGAGGACTGCCAGGCCGGTCAGGCTAACCTACACCCGCGAGGAGACGCTCTGCAATACCCGGCAGAAGCACGCCTTTTCCATGACGGCCAGGACCGGTGTGCGTCGTGACGGAACCCTGGTAGCTCAGTCTATTCGGGTCGTCGCCGACGGCGGAGCGTACGTCAGCACGGGCGCTATCGCCGTGACGGTTCCAGCGGTGATGCTGCTCTCCGTCTACCGGGTGCGTGACTTCCTCTACCGGGCCCAGCGCGTCTATACCAATAAGCCCCCCTGTGGGGCCATGAGAGGACACGGCAACCAGCAGCTCCGCTTCACCATCGAGCGTCAAATGGACATGATCGCCAGTGACCTGGGCCTGGACCCGGTGGAGGTCCGGCTGAAGAACGCGGTACGGGCGGGTGACGTGCTGCCTTACGGCTCTAAGGTCTTCAGTTGCGGGCTTGAGGAGAGCGTGGTGGAGGCGGTCCGTGCATCCGGGTGGGGCCAAAGGGACAGGACGGTGCAACCCTCCGGCGGACCGGCGCGGGGCCTGGGCCTGGGAGTGGCGTCCATCATCAGCGGATTCAGCATGGGCGTACGTACGCTCTCAGCCGCCTTCATAAAATTCAACGAGGACGGACAGATTACTCTCCTTACGGGCATCGTCGACAACGGACAGGGAAATGACACCATGGCCGCGCAGATCGCCGCTGAGGAGCTTGGCACCGGAGTGGAGGACATACTGGTCATAAATGCCGATACGGCCACGACTCCCCAGGACCCGGGTAGCTACAGCATGCAGTCAACCTTCACCGGAGGGAACGCCGTGAGGGCCGCGGCCGCTGATGCTCGGAGGCAGATTCTGGAGATCGCCGGGGAAAGGCTGGAGGCCAACCCGGCGGACCTCGACCTGAAGGGGAAACGCGTCTTCGTAAAAGGCAGCCCGGAGAAATCTATGGGCCTGAAGGATGTCATCTGGAGCGGGCTGGCCGCCGGACGGCCTGTCATGGGCCGGGGTCACTACATGCCTTCAGTAGACAGCGCGGACTGGTATTCGGGACGCATCGAGGGGCAGATGACCGGCGCCTACACCTTCGGCGCCACCGTGGCCGAGGTAGAGGTGGACCGGGAGACCGGGCAGGTCACCGTCCTGGAGGTCACCGCCGCCCACGACTGCGGACGGGCGATAAACCCGATGCTGGTGGAGGGACAGATAGAGGGCTCCATCCCCTTAGGCCAGGGACAGGCGCTTTGCGAGGACGTAGTCCAGGTGGACGGCCAGGTATTGAACCCGAACTTCGCCGGCTACGCCATGCCCACCGCCGCTGATAGCCCGAGGGTCAAGTCCATAATTGTAGAGACCGAGGACCCGTACGGCCCCTATGGCGCCAAGGAGGCCGCGGAGAGCATCAATATTGCGCTCGTGCCGTGCCTGGCCAGCGCTATCCAGGACGCGGTAGGCGCCAACGTGCAGAGCCTGCCCATTCTCCCGGAGAAGGTACTGAAAGCGCTAGACGAGAAGTCCTGAGACTCTACCGGCGGAGCCTCTCACGCTTTTCGTCGGCTGTTGCCATCTCCTGGATGCTGCCGGGCCCGAACTTGCGTAGCTTGACGCCTCCGGCCAGCCTCGGGAAGTCCGGGAAATTAGCCAGCTCGTCGGGCACCTTGAAGGCAGCGATCTTGTCCTTCATGAAGTCTCGTACTTCTTTCAACGACAGCGGCTGGCCATCCCTGGTTACGACGCAGGCGCAGATGCTCTCGCCCAGCACCGGGTTGGGTGTGGAGATGACGCAGGCCTCCTTTATACGGGGGTGCTGGCACAGCAGCGCTTCTATCTCGTTCGGATTGATGGAGTAGCCACCCTTCTTGATGACTTCCTTGATCCGGCTGGTTACCCGCAGGTAACCCTGTTCGTCAACGGTCACGAGGTCGCCGGTATGCAGGAACCCGTCCTTATCAATAGCCTTGGCCGTCTCGTCAGGCCTTCCCCAGTAGCCCTGGAGGATGTTGCCCGCAAAGAGAAGCTCCCCGGGGACACCGGGAGGAACATCCTTGCCTGTCTCGGGATCGACAACCCTGGCCCTGGCGCCGGGTACCAGCGGCTTGCCGATGCTGGTGTTACGGTTGGGGTCCCCAGTCTTGCAGGCCGTGCCAATACCGCCGATTTCCGCCATTCCCCAGGCATGTGACAGGTGGAGGCCCATCATATCTTCAGCTCGGTGGAAAAGCTCGACGGGCCAGGCGGCCCCGGCCGCCAGTCCGGTCCTCAGGGAAGAGAGGTTGTACTTGCCGAAGTTCGGATGGCTGGTCTCCAGGAGCACGTGAGTGGGCGCAGCATGGTGGATCGTTATCTTATGCGCCTCAACCAGTTGGAGGGTGAGCTCGGGTTTGTATTCGGGGAAGAGCACGATCGTGCCTTGACTCATCAGCGCGATGTTGGCGACCACGGAGACTCCGAAAGTGTGGAACAGGGGTAGCAAAGCGAGGAAGACGTCATCGGCGGTTATGTCCATCAGGGGGATGCCGATCGCCGAGCTCAGTATACTATTTTGGTGGGTCTGCATGGCTCCCTTCGGTATGCCGGTAGTCCCGCCGGTATAAAGAAGCATTACCAGATCATTCTTCGGGTCTATCTCGGGTCTCCGGCACCTCTGGCCCCACCCCTTCTTCACCAGCTCATCGAAATCGATTACATCCCGCTCCGCTCCACCACCCAGCGCTATGACATGCTTAAGATCGGGCAACTCTGACCGCATGCTTCTCAGCATACCGAGGTAATCGAAACCGCCGAACTCCTTGTGGATGATGACTGCCTTGGAGCCGGAGTTGGACACCTGGAACTTGAACTCCTCCGCCCGGTATAGCGGGTTGGTCCATGTGACCACCGCGCCTAACTTGGCGACTGCGAAGTAGGCTACCAGCAGCTCGGGACAGTTGACCAGGTCGATGGCTACTCGGTCGCCTTTGCCTATTCCCAGGGACTGCAGGCTGGCAGCCAGAGCGTCCACCCTCTCGTCGAGCTGTTTGTAGGTAATCCGCTCGTCCCCATTAATAAGGGCCACTTTGTCCGGGACCAGCTTGACGCTCCTCTCAAGGGTTTGCGGAAGGTCATAGCCCAGTACGTCATTGTAGTCTGTTAGCTTACCGAACGCAGTCATAAGATACCTCCTGGGAATTCAATTAAGCCTTTCACCGATGGGAAACAATAATAAGCTAGGATTATCTGTTTGTAGCATAGACAATGCCCATTGTCAAGGATACGAGGCCATTTTGTTGACAAACAGCTCGCAATATGATATGAATAGGCCACTTTTTGTCGCTCTGTACCCCGTACGGTCGGTACATGGACTTGGGGAGGCGCTCCAAACTCAAGGGCGGCCGGCACACAAATGATTCGTGCCCGGGCTTCGGCGGGCATTTTAGCTCGCTGTATGCTTGACAAAGATGTGATGTGTTTCTATAATCCGTCACAATCCACGCGGTTGGAACACAGAATCGAGACTATCAGCCTGTGTGCTTACCCATCTAGCCCAGTACCAGTGTCCTGGAACCGTACCTGAAGGGATCTGCGTGTTCAATCACTTCCGAGTGATCAGGATCAAGTGAGGAGTATGAAAAGGATGAGAAGAGCTCAAAGGCACCCAATGGTAGCGCTCGCGATGCTGCTGCTAGTTATAGCAGTAATGTCAGCTGCCTGTGCGCCAGCAGCCGCCCCTACAGCCACGCCGACGAAGGCGGCCGCGGCCGCTACATCGGCTCCGGCCAAGGCCACTACCCCCGCTGCAGCCGCAACCACTGCAGTTGCCACTAAGCCGGCCGCAACACCCGCAGCCGCCACCACGGCTTCCGCTGCCAAGCCCACCGGCAAGCCCATCAAGATCGGCTTCATAATCCCGCTTACCGGCCGGGTTGCAGGGTATGGCGCACGTCAGAAGATATCAGTGCAACTGGGCATGGAGGACGTGAACGCGGCGGGAGGGATCAACGGGAGCCCGCTCGAGATTATGATGGTGGACGATGCTGCTGACCCCCAGCAGTCAGTGACCCTGGTACGCCGTCTGACAAACGAAGACAAGGTCCCCGTCATTCTGGGCCCCCTCACCAGCGGAGGCTTTGAAGTAGCCGCACCCCTGGCCAACGATCTGAAGATACCGCTGGTTACCACTACCGCCACCAAGCCGGGCATTACTGACCAGAACCGGCCCTGGGTCTTCCGGTTCGCCGGACTGGATGCCGGAATGACACCAACGGCGATCACCGGATACAAGAAGCTGTATCCCAACGTGAAGAAGATGGTTATCACCGGCGACACCAAGGAATCGGTAAACGCCAACGTTATTAAGAACATCTACCCGACCGCCCTCAAAGACGCCGGTTTCACAGTGCTCGATACGGTTCCCTTTGATACCGGGGTAACGGACTTCAGCGCTATCGTAACCAAGATCAAGAGCCTTAGCCCCGAGGGCATAGCCTACAGCTCGCTTACTCCCGAGGCCATCGGTATATCCAAGGAGTTGCAGAGGCAAGGAGTGACAGCCCCTGTCGTCGGAACGCTCCAGAACTGGGGAGGCCCGGAGATAGTCCTTGCAAAGGATACCCTTGAGGGCTGGGTTGCGCCGGGCAGCTTCGATGAAGATGCCTCAGACGCGTTGAGCAAGTCCGTTGTGGAACGCTTCGCGAAGCTCGGCGCGGCGGACCCCGCCGTCGGCACGCCGGCATACGTAGGCAACTGGGCCAACGCCTATGACACGGTTCTGGCGGTGGCCAAGGTAATGCGCGATGCCAAGATCACGCCTGACACCGACCTCCAGAAGGCGCGGGAGGCCATCCGTGACGGGTTGCAGGGATTGAAGGGGTTCAACGGGCTGCTTGGTACCAACCTCAGCATGCAAGCCAACGGAGACCTCACCACCAACAAGTTTGCCTTCGTAGCCAAGAGCGGCAAGTGGACGCTTATTAAGTAGCATCAGCCCGCAGGCGGAATGCCTGCTAAATGCAACTCAGGAGTCGAACAAAACGCGGGCGCCGGCCGAGACAATCTCTCGGCCGGCGCCCGCATCGTCGTATTTGCTTGGGTGAGCGGGTTTCAGTGCCCACTTAACAGCACCGGGAGCCTCCCCGAGTAGGAGAGGCTCCCGGTTTGCGAACTCTATCGGTCCGGTTGGTGCTGGCTACTTACCTTGAGAAGCAGCGAGGACGGACTCAATGATCTTGACGTATCCGGTACAGCGGCACAGGTTACCCGCAATAGCGGTCTTGACCTGGTGCTCGCTGGGCTTGGGATTCTCATCCAAGAGAGCCTTGGCCGACATGATCCACCCAGGGGTGCAGAACCCGCACTGGATAGCACCAAAGCGTACGGCAGCATCCTGTATCGGATGGAGCTTGCCGTCTACCGCCAGTCCCTCGATGGTGGTTACCTGCTTACCCTGGGCGGCAAAGGCCAGGGTCAGACAGGCCAGTGAGGCCTTACCATCAATCAAGACCGTGCAGGCGCCACAGGCCCCCAGCCCG
>ORJL010867381.1_pt1 | contig 56650 bp, 65 predicted proteins | sample 1779941 | NCBI WGS metagenome assembly ORJL01 (sample SAMEA104232317, study PRJEB22302) | groundwater metagenome | biome: forest; feature: aquifer; material: groundwater | place: USA | collected 2011-08-07 | depth 5.8 m | reverse complement strand
TAGGAAGGGTCCGCAATAGTTCCCGATGGCGGCCCAGCCAGTCTTTTTCGGCGTCTTTGAGCGTCCTCATGCATGACCTTATCAGCGCCGGGATATCGTATGCCTCGGAATGAGAGGAGAAGGACGATTGCCCCTCCTTCAATGTCCCTTTCTTCAGGTCGAACTCAAGCTGAACATCGCTGTTGACTATCCAATAGATAGTTTCTTGATATTTTGTAAAATGCTGGTGCAGCCACTTACTTTTGCTGCGAGGCGATGGCGTAAAAAACCGCCAGATATCGTCTGAACAGTCTTTGACAGGCTGAAACCTGAAAAGATGGTCAAGTAGAAACCTGAAACACCCTGAAATTTTTTTCTGGTCTTGTATCATCATTCAACCCCTCCCTAATGTTTTGGGGTCAGGCTTAACTTTTTAACTTATTTTGTTTCACTGTCAAAAGTTAAAAAGTTAAGCCTGACCCCAGTTTGATGAATGCGTGTTCGGGGCAATGTTCTAAGAAGAGCGTCCAGTCGCCACTTGCGGCCTTGGCTAAAATGAATTTCTTTTCTTCAAGCGTCACGAGCGGACGCAGGTCATAGCCCATGATCCACGGAAGTCCGATGTGTGCGAAGGTCGGTATCATATCGGCGCAGTGAAAGAGCGTCGTCTTTCCATCCGTGACGATCACGTGCTGCTGGCCGTCGGTGTGGCCGTTCGAGACATGGATATTCACCCCTTCGCAGATATCTTGAAGCCCATTCAAAACGACCAACTGCCCTGCCCTTTCCAGCGGCCCAAAATCCTCCTCAAAGAAACTCCCTTCATCACGTTCGCTTGGGTTCTTTGCCAAAGCGAGCTGCGCCTTCTGGACATAATATTTCGCGTTGGGAAATGTCGGGACAAGTTTCCCTTGAACGAGCCTTGTTGAGCCGCCGGCATGGTCGAAGTGCAGATGTGTCAAGATAACATCGGTGATGTCTTCAAACTTAACACCCGTCTCGGCGAACGAGCTCTCCAGCGAATAGCGTGAAAAATCTATCTTATATATCCCCTTCAATTTGTCCGAAAATTTTTCTTCTCCGATGCCCGTATCGACAAGGATATTTCTTCCGTTCCCCTGTATCAGCAGCAGCCGGCACCGGAGCGATATCCTGTTCCTTTCATCTGCGGGTATCTTTTTCTCCCAAAGATTTTTAGGGATGATCCCGAACATCGCCCCTCCGTCGAGCGCAAAATCGCATGTCTCCAGCGCTGAGATTTTATAATTCCCTATTCTCATAATTTAAATAGTCCTGCGGAGCGGGACGATCTCCTTAAACAATTTTGCGCACTCTAAATCGCGAAGCGATCTCCTCAGATAGTGCCACGCTTCATCCTTGCTCTTGCCCATCAGCACATGTTTTTTACTCCCGCATCTTTTAGCGAAGCGTGGCACTTGGCATGCCTTCTCCCATAGCCCCGATTTAGAGAGGCATGCCACTTGGCCCGTTTACAACACCTACGTGTGCAATGTCAATTTGTAGTTGCAGAGCTTGCTTTGCAAAATATGTAGCGGAAGGCTTTAGCCTTCCACCAACAGATGGAACCCTAAAGGGTTCCGCTACAAATCGGCAAAGCAAGCTTTGCCACTACATGCAAATTATTAAAATATTTAAACAAATATCATAATTTGGCTTGACATTATATATTGTTATATATACAGGTTAAGCGATATTATACATAATTATAGCATAATTAAAGGGGGGTTTTATGCTATTGAATCCGCATCTGAGGCGCCTTTGCGAGGCGATCCTAACAGACTCAATAGGCAATAAAGATTTTGGCGACATGGTCGTCGCCGCCGGTGTCAAACTCGAAGAGAAAGAGTGGGATATCGCCAACAAGCTTCTGGAAAAATCTGAAGAGATCTGTCACGCCGCCGGCGGGCGGGATAAGAGGACGGTGCATTAATTGTGGAGTAGCAGCCTTTAGGCTGCCCCAAGTGAATGCAACTAGCGCAGCCTAAAGGCTGCTACTCTGTCATTTTTTGCGATATATCCAATCAACTTGTAGATCAATTTAGCGATCGTGAAATCGGGGCCGTTGTCGCCCTTTCTCGGCGCGAGCTCCACAAAATCAGCACCGACGATATTTTTTTCCTTCGCAAGCATCTTGAAAAAATTCACCACCTGATACCAGTTCATTCCGCCCGGCTCCGGCGTCCCGGTGGAGGGGATGACGCTCGGGTCAAAGGCATCGACATCGAATGAAAGATATACATCGTCGGTTAAAAGCTTCAGCGCCTCTTCCATCCAGTAGTCAGAATTATATATCTCATGCGCGTAGAACGGCCGGTTGAGCTTCGCCTTCTTCATGAACTCGGCCTCTTCAAGCGAATGGTTCCTGATGCCGACATGAACGATCCCAACGCCCGCCTCATGAACGCGCCTCATGACGCACGCGTGGTTTAGCGGTGTTCCTTCGAACTCGTCGCGAAGATCGGCATGGGCATCAAAGTGAATGACACTTAAGTTTTTATAGAATTTCTTGCACGCCCTGATCGGGGCAGCGCTGATGGTGTGTTCGCCGCCAAGGCTAATGGGGATCTTCTTATCCTTCAAGATGTCCCCCGCCCTCTTTTCAAGGACGTCCAGCGCCTTGACCTGCTCGATCGTCGCGATGCCGATATTATAGGGTTCAAAACCAAGTTCTTCGTCATAGAGTTCAACCTGTGCCGAGGCCTCGCAAATCCCCGCCGGTCCGTTCACCGTCCCCTTGCCGTATGATGTCGTCTTCTCGTACGGAACGGGAATGACAACGACCTTCGCGCGGTCGTATCGCAAAAATTCTTCGGGACTGTCTGATTTGTAGATTAGCATGACTTACGGGACGAATATCGCGCCGCACACCACCGTCGTCCAGAAACCGTTCTTGTCGCCGACAGCCGACTGGGTGACGTTCATCGTTTTGACGATCTCTTTTGAGATGGTCCAGCTTCCCTGACGCTCGTTCCACGATTTGTCCTTGTCGAACTTCACGCCAAGGACGGTCGCAAGCATCTCAGCCGCCAGATCCTCGGCATAGTCGCCCGCCTGCTTCTCTGTCTGGCCAAAACTGTGATGCTCAGAGAGATAGCCATAATGAGCCCTGTCCTTTGGCACCGAAAGTCCGACGGAAGAGGCTACCAGCCTGTGCGGCTCGTCGGTGGCATTGTCGGAAAGGACGCAAAAGACGACCTGTCCGGGCTTCAGCTGGATCGTTCCGTCACGCCTTGTGATGATACGGCAGCCCGGGGGAAAGATGCTCGAAACTCGCACCAGGTTATATTGCGCGATGCCCGCGTCGCGCAGCGCCATTTCGAAGCTCTGCAACTTCTCGCGGTGTTTGCCCGCCCCCTTGACCAAAAATATTTGTGTTGGTATGCTTGACATAGTTAGGGGCAGGTAACACAAATCAATTTCATACTCAAGAAAAAACACTGCGAATTGAAAAAAATTAATAAGTGAATGTTGTTACCGGTATCTTCGTGGACGAATTAGCCGAACTCGATGTCCCCGTGTGCCTGTCCCCTGATTGAAGGTCATTGACATAGACGACCACGCTATAGGAAACATTGGAAACGGTGCCGGAATAATAGACGACCGTCACGGTGTATGACCCAGACAGGGCGTCCGAGAGCCAATAGATATTTTCTACGGCGGGATTCGCGGCCGTTCCGCCGTCCGTATCGTCGACATCAAGCTCACCCCCGCTGGCGCTTGTTCTGTGTGAATAATATATCTCTTCGCCGTTCGGATCGGTCACGTGCAGGTCAAGGTCAACGGCGCTTTCCCAAGCGAGCGTGACCTTTACCGCGCCGCCCGCGCCCTAAAGAGACGCGGTCGCGCTGGTGAACTCGTCCGCCATCGTTGTTGTTTGTGTGTCGCTGGTGCCGGTGATGGCGTCCAATATCCCCGCTCCGGCCTGAACGCAATCTGCCGCGCTCAATCCCGCGCACTGCATTGAGTCAATGCCAATGGTCACAATGCTGCCGACCGGCGCGCCCGCAGCTCCGCCGACAAGTTCGTCTGCCGACGTGGCCTCATACGCGCTGGTGACAAGAAGCATTCCGCAGGTCGTCCCCATAAAGGCGCCGGCCGTGACTATCTCCGACGTCCCGGCAGAGGCATATGCCCCCGTTATGGCGGCGCCGCATCCGATCACTCCGGCGGCCTTGCCGACATACCACCACGGGTGGGCCTGAATGTCCTCCCAGAGCGACGCCTTGGAGATATCTTTGAGCGCGGCAGATTCAGAGGTGAAAAGGCCCGTAATCGCCGCGATATCGGCGGCGGTCACCGAGACATTTCTCTTCAACTCGATCGCCCCGTCGCTTCCGATCATTGCGATGCTCACGGTTGAGTTGGTCGTGTCCCATTCATAGACAAAGACGATGTCGCCGACGACCGCCTTTGTGGGGAGACCGGTCGTTTCGTCATAATAGATCGTGACGGTGCTTCCGGCGCTGGATTTAACGCTCACCGAACCGCTCTTTAAAGAGGCGATATTATTTTCGTTGTCAGCGACGACGTATTCAGAACTGTCAGATGTCCAGCCTGCGGCAACGTTGGCATTGCCCGCCGTTGACGGAGTGGTGCTGGTTGACGAGCCACATCCACCGCAGACAATGGCCAACGATAGGACCGTTGCTATTAACTTCATACCTCCCCCATTCGTTGTAAATTTTTACTCCCCAAAAGGGGCATAAGCAACACAGTAATTCTCTTGATTTATAACGATACAATATCATTTGTAATTCCAGATGACTTTCTGGTATTGTGCTGCACGGTTTTTGGGTATTGTGTAGTTGCCCGATTTATCGGGCTATAGGAGTAGCAGCCTTTAGGCTGCGCCAAGTATATTCAATTAGCGCAACCTAAAGGTTGCTACTCCGGTATAGAATGGGGGGATCATATGGGCATAAAAGAATTTGGGCATGTCGGGATCAGCATGGGGTGCGCGCTGGCGATGATACTAAGCTGGTCGGTGAACCACGGCATTTTGTGGGCGATCGTCCACGGGTTTTTCAGCTGGTTCTATGTGATCTATTTCGCGTTCTTCAAGTAATGGTTTTCATTTGACATTTGGGGGCGCATTTCATAGTGTGCCGCGCGTTTTGACAAACAGTTTTTTGGCAGATGGCTAGGAGCTTGTGGGGCGCTAGCTCAGTTGGTAGAGCACCGCCCTTTTAAGGCGGGTGTCCCGGGTTCGAATCCCGGGCGCCTCACTGGCTTATAGCCATATGTCCCCATCGTCTAGGGGCCTAGGACACCGCCCTTTCACGGCGGCGACCGGGGTTCGATTCCCCGTGGGGACGCAAAGTGACAACTGGTAGAACCCTTGCTGGAATATAAGCCTAGCAAGGGTTTCCTGTTTCTGGTGACGGAGAAGTGGCGCAAGAAAAGACTTTGCTGTTCTGACTACCCTGAGAGTTTCGTCCTGACACTGCTTCAATCCAGACGCGTTGATCAAACTACAGGGGTTCGACTGACTTGGCAACCAGCGGGACGGTAGAAAAGAAACTCTCTTGGGGCGCGTGCACACACGTTGGGGGCTGAAAAAGTGTAGCCCATTCTAATCAATCGTTCTGGAGGTAGGGATAATGGAGTTACCATCAGCGCTGTATGTAGATGGTGCATATGTTTCGGGAGCGGAATTGGCGCGGGCTAAGGATGAGCAAAGGGAGTTGATGGGGCCTGCGCCGGCCTCGCCGAAACAAGATGGACGATATGTGGTGGAAGATTTTTTGGTGGACGTGGAATCACGAAGTGCGATTTGTCCGGCCAAGAAAGAGAATACACAATGTAGTCGGTTGGAGGAAAAGAAGACTGGAAAAGTAAGCTTTAGGTTTGAGTGGAGTTGGCATTGTGCGGATTGTCCTCTTAAGGCGCAGTGTGTGAGTGAAGGGCAATCGCATCGCAGTTTAGTTGTTGGAGAATACCACACTTTATTGCAAGCACGACGAAATGAGATGAAGACAGAAGATTTTAAGCGGCAAATGCGCAAACGAAATGCGATCGAGGGCACGCAGAGCGAGTTAGTGCGCGCCTATGGATTACGCAAAGCCCGATATCGAGGCACACCGAAGGTTCGGTTGCAAAATTACATGATCGGCGCTGCGTGTAATATTAAAAGATGGGCACGACGTATGGCGTGGGAGGCGCGAAGGGTGGTACAGGCAGCGGTTCAGACAGGAGAGTTGGTTCCAGAAACGTCATGAGGCGCTAAGGTGAAAGAAACGATGACTCTTTTATGGTATTGAAGAATTATAGGAACCGTAACAAGGTTTTTATTTAGCGCAAAATTGATGCTGCACAACGTGTGAGGATTTTTTAAAAACTAACTGCTTCATGCGTTGAAAAATAAAGAGGCTTTTTCAGCGGAATCAAGAGTAAAGACTTGACCCCCGCCTCCCGTTTATATTATGCGGCAGATCAACTAGTCATCGCGAGCGAAGCGTGGCGATCTCCCGAATTCAATTTTATGCGGGGGGATCGCCGCGTCGTCCCTTGGTCTCCTCGCGATGACATAAGAGATCGACGGCAAGAAGATCGGGTCTGCCAAACTGCCGGTAGGAAGAGATCCCGCCACCGGCCTCGCTTACGACGATTCCAACAGCCGGTATAATTCCACCATTATCTTCACGGTCATGCGCGAAGAAGGTAACGAATTGAAAATATTTAACGTAACCCTGCCACAAACGATATGGGCGGCACAACCAACCAACTGCGAAGAACGCGCGGCTGACTGGGATGGGACGGAAAAAGACCTAAATGGAGAGCCGGTTAAACCAGAATCCACAAGTAGCGGCTGTTCCGCAAGCCCTGCTACCCCTGCTGGCCGCGGGTTCTTTGGAAGCCTTTGGAATGCCGGAGGCGACCTTGGCAAGTGGCTCTATGATATTACGCATTAAAACTTGATTTTTAAAGCTCCTCTTGATACCAAACTGCCATGTCTGAAGAATTAGACGTTCTTAAGGAAGTTGCCGGCAAACTAAATAATGCCGGATTTCCATATATGCTTTCTGGCTCCGTTGCGATGAATTTCTATGCGCAACCGAGGATGACGAGAGATATTGATATCGTGATCGCGTTAGAGACCCAAGATATAAGAAAGTTCATAGACCTGTTCAAAGATGACTTTTATCTCGACGAGGAGACAGTTAGATCTGAAGTCCATCGGCTGGGAATGTTCAATTTGATACACAATAAGTTCATCCTTAAGATCGACTTTATCATTCAAAAAGACGACGAGTTCAGTGCAACTGCCTTTGGCCGCCGAAGGAATGTGGACATTGACGGCACAAAGGTCTCCATCATCTCCGCAGAGGATCTGATCCTATCCAAGCTCAACTGGGCCAAAGAGAGCATGTCAGAAATGCAGTTGCGCGATGTTGGCAATATTAAGGGGTTGGTGGAAAACTTGGACGGCGACTATATAGAACAATGGATTGAACGGCTAGGCCTTCAAGAGATCTATAAGAAAGTCATATGACCGATACTAAACCGGATATTGAAAAGATCCTTATAAAGATGATGAGGCAGAAGACCGGAGAGGAACGCCTGAAGATGGGTTGTTCCATGTTCGATCTGGCAAAAAAGATCGTAATGGCCTCGATCCAATCGCATGGCAGCGATAAAGAGATGCGCCAAAAAATATTCTTAAGATTTTATCAGGATTCCTTCGATAAAAAGACCATCGGTAAAATTTTGCAAAAGATTTAAAGCATCATCAACACCAAAAACAACGCAAATCCACCGGCAACGCCCCAGCCGATCGAGCGCGTCTTGACGGCAATGATAAATGAAACAACGGCTGCAGCAAACAGCGGCCATTCGGCGATAAATTCACCCGTCCCCTTCCCCGGCCGATAGAAGACCTGCGCGAGCAGGGCGGCGAATATCGAGACCGGCAGATATCCAAGCCAGACCTTCACAACGTGCGGGATCTTTATCCTGTTGCAGGCAACAAGGGGGATGAACCTCACCGGAAACGTCACGGCAAAGATACCGAAGGTGATGAGTAAGAGGCTATTAGTGTCCATATTCAAAATCCCCCCTCACCCCCCTTTTCTAAAGGGGGGAATGGGGGGATTATTGTTGCCGCCGTCGGCACGATGACCGCAGCGGCAATGAACGACCAGTTCCCCGGCAGCCAGAACATCAAAACGACCGTCAGCGCCGCTGCAGCCGCCGCACAAATAACATGCGCCGCACCCTTCATCTGGAGCGCCAAAAGAACTGCAAACATGATGGGTAGCGCGGCGGAGGCGATTTTTACATCAACCGGAAGTTTGTTCCCGATATACGCGCCGAGTAGCGTCGCCAAGACCCACGATGCATGGGTCACAAGGTTCGTGCCGAACATATCCATCGGGTCGAGCTGTTTTCCGCCGTCTATCTTCACGATATTGACGCCGTAAGATTCGTCTGTGATCGAATGGGCAAGATATGTCAAAAAAGGGATGTTCACTTTCGGAAGCGCCGAGCCAAGCGACATTGCCATAAAGAGGTGCCTTAGATTTAAAACGAACCCCGCCAAAATTATCGGAGCAACGCCGGCGCCGGCACTGATCAACTGAAGCGCCACAAACTGCGCCGAGCCGGCAAGGATAAAGACGCTCATCAGGACCAGCGCCCACGGCGGAACGCCTATCTTCACGCCAAGGATGCCATAGGGGATGCCAAGGGCAAGATAGCCAACGACTATCGGCACCGCCGCAAGAAGGCCGCGCACAAATGGATTGGAGTGGTTGGATCGCATGGTGAATATGTAGCGCAGGACTTTAGTCCTGCTAGTCGAATGGGCAGGTCTAAAGACCTGCGCTACGAAGTCAACCCACAAACCCCGCATAGAACGCGGATGCCTTGACGAGGTGATCGACGGGCGTCCATTCGTTCGGCGCGTGGGCCTGTTCTTCGTTTCCCGGGCCAAAGCCGATGCAGGGAATTCCGTGCATCCCCATAATGGCAACGCCGTTCGTTGAGAACGTCCACTTGTCCGTCTTTGGCCTCTCGTTGAAAAGCTCTTTATAAACCTTCTCCGCCCTGACGACCGCCTCGTGTGTCGCCTCGATCTTCCACGTTGGATAGTATTTCTTCGTCGGATAGACCTTCCCGGTCCATGCCGCCTGACGATATTCAGGGACATTTATAACTGCCTTGCCGACGCCGGCGTCATTCACCACCTCGCGCAGTTCGGCAATGGCAGATGACTCCGTTTCGCCCCACGTGAGGCGGCGGTCGATGTAGATACTGCATTTGTCGGGGACGGCGCACTGCGAAGGGCCAACGGACGAAACTTGCGAAACAACGATCGTCCCCTTTCCCAAGAATTCATCGGTCGCCAGATGTTCGTTCAATTTCTCGATCCCTTTAACGATCGGCGCCATTTTATAGATGGCGTTCTCGCCGCGCTCCGGCGCGCTCCCGTGGCAAGAGACTCCGCTCACCGACACCTCGAGCTCCATCCGTCCGCGGTGGCCGCGATAGATATTCAGCGAGGTCGGCTCGGTCAGGACCACGACATCGGGCTTCAGCCCCTCTTCTTTAATAAGATATTGCCAGCAAAGGCCGTCGCAGTCCTCTTCCATGACGCTTCCGACCATATAGATGGTCGCGTCTTTGGCAAGCCCCAGCTCTTTAATGATCTTTCCGGCATAGACCATGCTGGCCATGCCACCCTTCTGATCCGCAACACCCCTGCCCCAAACCTTGCCGTCTTTGATATGCGCGTCGTAGGGGTCGAACTTCCAGAGGTCGCGGTTGCCGACATCGACCGTATCGATGTGGGCGTCGAAGGCGATCTTTCTTGGGCCGTTGCCGATCTGGCCGATGACACTCCCTAGGCCGTCGAACCAGACTTTGTCAAAGCCGACCTTCTTCATCTCGGCGGCGATGCATTCGACCACGCCCTTTTCTTTTCCCGAAAGTGACGGGATGGCGGCGATATCGGCCAGAAATTGTGAAACGTTCTTTTCGTTCTCTTGAGCGATCTTTAATATTTCGTTTTGCATAGTGTTTGCGCTTTTAAAATAATATGTATGAAAGAAGCAAGCGGAAAATGATCGGGTCTATCTTTCGTAAACCTCACGCCTATGGCCGATCTTAACGATAAGAACTACCAGTTCATTATGCTTGATCTCATATATTACGCGCCAATCGCCCACTCTGAGTTTATATAGGCCCTTAAGATCGTGCCGAAGCGGCTCGCCAAAAATATCCGGATAGCCGGCCAATTTCTCTATGGCACGAAATATCCTTTTCCGAATTGAAGGATCGATCTTGGACAGGTCATGTTCAACGACGTGGGAGAGATATTTGATCTGATACATCCCCTTTACCTCTTGAACTTTTTAACTACTTCTTCATGAGAATATGTCCTTTGGCCCTTTTCCGAAAGGCGTTCCTTTGCGGCATTTGCAAAATATTCGTTCTCTTCGGCCTCAAGCATCTCACGGCGTTTCCATAAGAGATAGACCGGTATCCCCAGCGCGATGATGCCAAGCCCCAAGATGCTGTTCCAGAACGATCTGATAAGAGAATTAAGGACAAGAAAGACCGCCGATGCAATGAAGACAATGGGCGTCCACGGATATCCCCACGTTCTGTAGGGCCTTTTCATTTCAGGGCACCGCCTGCGCAAGATGATGACACCGGCGACGGTCAGCCCCATGAATATCCAACAGCCGAATATGACATAAGTAAAAAGTTGCTCAAACGTGCCGCTGACACAAAGGATGGATGCCCACACGGCAACGGCGACTATCGCTATGTAAGGTGTCTTATATTTCGGGTGAACCTTCGCCATCGCGCTGAAAAAGTGGCCGTCTTTTCCCATCGCGTAAAGGACTCGCGGCGTCGTGAGTATGTGCCCGTTGCAGGTGCCGGTGATGGATGTGAGTATGATAAGCGCGACGACAGAGGCGCCAATGGGGCCGATCGCCGCCTGAACCGCATCTGCCGCGATGCGGTTAGAGGCCGCCATCTCTCCGGCCGAAAAGACATAAAGATACGCGAGATTTGCAAGGATATACAGAAACATGACCGAAACGCTCCCGATCAATATCCCCAGCGGGATGTTCCTTTGAGGGTTTTGCACCTCGCCCGCGCAATACGTGCTTGACTCCCACCCCTTGTACGCCCAGAGCACGGCGATGAGGGCGACGCCGAAATTACCATAGACGCCGGTGAGCGGCGTGGCAGCGGCGTCACCCGCGGTGATGAAGTGGCTTGTATCTCCTTTGGCGAAGATGAAAATGACGGCACAGACGCCGATCAGCGCGACGAATTTAATGCTCGTGAGAAAGTTCATCAGATAGGCGCCGTTCTTGACGCCGTGATAGTTTATCGTCGCAAGGGCCGCAATAAGGGCGATCGAGACCACATTTGCCTGAAGCGGTGTTATCTCCACAAAGTGCGGAAGATATTTTGTCGAGAACCCGACCGCGAGCGCGGCGATCGTCCCCGATTCAATGACCAGAAAGATGGTCCATCCAAAGAGAAAGGCGACGAGTCCGCCATAGGCCTCACGCAGATAGACATAGATGCCACCGTCCTGCGTATAGGCCGCCCCCAGTTCCCCCAAAGAGAGGGCGCCGAAGAAGCTCAATACCCCGCCGGTCACCCATGCGGCCATCATGAGCAACGGGTCGTTCAGTTCCTTCGCGACCGCGGCCGGATTGATAAAGATGCCGGAGCCGATCATCGAGCCGATGACGATGCCTATCACGCTGATTATGCCCAGCACCCTCGGCATTTCGACGGACTGTTTGGTTGTGTTGGTGTTCATAGCGGGCATAGTAATACATTTCGGCGCGAGAATAAACAAAAAACTGTGGTGACGGCCACCCCGACGAAAATTGGACAGATTTTAGTTGAAAGCCTCTTATCCTTCGAGCGAATGAAGCCCAGCTTCGCTGGGCTGAGTGAGTCGAGAAGCAGAGGAAATTAAATAAGAATTTAGCTTCTCGACAAACCTGCCGGCAGGCAGGCATGCTCGAAGACTAATACCTGGCACGCCGCTTGCAATGTCGGCAGGCATGAACAAACTAACGATTTTTATATTGAGTTCGCTCATGCTGGTTTCCTGCGCAGGCGGGTCCGGCCATGAAACAGCGGGCTTAATCACCGAGACTGTCAACACCGCCCCGACAAGACCATACTCAAACCTGATGTTCCCCATCCCCGTTGAAAAGCTGGCAGAGCGCGCCGACCATGTCCTTTATGGCGATGTCAAGGCTGTTTCGGGAGCGGTAGAGTCAATTGCACCGGAGATTAGCATGCCGGTCTCCACCGTGACATTGAGCGTTCGCGAGGCGCTGAAAGGTGACGCCTCCGGCTCGTTCACGTTCAAAAGCCTTGGCGCAGAGATAGACGGCTCACCGTATTATTCAGAGGATATGGCACGCTTTGACGCCGGCGAAACGGTGGTCGTGTTCTTAAAAGATTTCGGCGGAACGGTCCTGCCGGTCGGCCACGTGCAGGGGAAGGTTGTTGTTAGGGGCAAGGACGATATGAACGAAATAAAGGATAAAATAACCTATGAAAAATAAAATTCTTTGTCATTGCGAGGAGCGAAGCGACGAAGCAATCCCCCAAAATCAATTAATTTCAGGAGATTGCCACGCTCCGCTACGCGGGCTTCCGCCAAAAAAACCGGCGGACAGGCGCAATGACATCCACAGGATCGTTCCACTACTGCTCGCAATGACAATACTTTTCGCATCCTCCACCTCCCACGCATTTCGCCGCCTCCCCTACTCCGCCAATCCGAGCCAGCTCTGCACCATGTGCGAACGCGTGGCCGGCGACGTCCCAACGATGACCGTTCGAGTGAGCCTCTCCACCGATTTCATGTTCGACGCGGTCTATGAGGCGGCACACACATGGAACGTTGAGGGGAACGCCATGTTCACGTTCGGCGTTACCGGCGAGGCCAATATCTCCGTCGCCGACGATAACATGAACGCGGTCATCATGGGGAACTATGCCGGGCTCTGTCAGGACGATATTCTGGGTCTTTCCATTCCACAACCGCCATATCCAATAGTCAACAGTCCCGGCACCGACCCGGAGGGGCCAAAGTTCGTTGAGATCGTCGAACGTGATCTTGTCATCTGCGAGGGACAGGACTGGTTCGTTGGCGACGAGGACGACATCGGCTGGTGGGACTATGACCTGGTCTCCGTTCTGATGCACGAGCTTGGGCATCACTTGGGACTTGGCCACTCGAACTGCAACGGCAATAGCCCCGACACTGACTGCACGTTCGAAGATGACACCGGCGCCGTGATGGACACTGCGGTCTTGAGTTGGTGGTGGGGAGATACGCGAAGGCACCTTCTCGATCAATCGTCCGGAGGTTTCATTGCACAGGGTGATATTCAGGGAGTCCAGCACATCTACGGGCTATTCGATCCTGACTTGGACGGCGACGGTATTATTAATGAAGAGGACAATTGCGTTAAGTCATCTAACGCCGACCAGTTGAACAGCGACGGCGATTTTAAGGGCGACGCCTGCGATGACGATAACGACAATGACGGAATTTTGAATGAGCAAGATACTTGTCCGCTCTATTTTTCATTGGAGCAGACGGATACCGACAGCGACGGCACAGGCAACCTCTGTGACGATGATGATGACGGCGATGGGGTTGACGATGCCATCGACAACTGTCCGTTAGATGAAAACGCCAGCCAGTTCGACGGCGACTCAGACGGCCTTGGCAATGAATGTGACCCACACACAATGACGCAGGAAGAACTTGACCTGATGACTAACATCTATAAAATGGGCAAGAATCCATATCCCATGCTCACACACGACCAGATCTGCCAGCTATTCCTTGCCGCCAAAGGCTACTGGCCGGAGGGGTGTAAGTGAACCGTAACGGCCATGGAACGGGAACCAACAACACCAACCAAACGAGACATGCCAACCACCTCCCAAAAAAGATGAGGAGGAAATCGCATTTTTCTTTGACTTAACATAGTAAATACAGATACAATTCATGAGCGGCTCAAGCAAAACACATCACACGGCCAAACATTAAAGGGGCGGCGAATGAAAAAACTACCATTCGATAGAAACAAACACATTTATAAGAATGATGCTTTTGTGGAACTCGTTAAAGATGCGGTCCGTTTCTTTAATGGGACACCCATCCAGAATTTACCACCATCAAAACCTTTTTTGGGGACTGGAGTATACGCTTTATATTATACCGGTGGATACAAAATCTATGAAAAATATTCAGCATTAAACAGACTATCTTATAACTATCCAATTTATGTTGGGAAAGCCGTCCCCTCCGGCTGGAGACAAAACCGTGTTTCCGATGATCGATTGAACCAATCATTTGAACTATACAATCGATTAAAACAGCACGCAGCTAGCATTAAGAGCGTTTCAGGGCTTTATGTCTCAGATTTTATGTGCCGTTTCGTTATATTTGAAGAGGCGAGCTCAGATATGATTGGAACCATTGAAGCCACGCTTATCAGGCTTAATAACCCTCTTTGGAATACAACGGTGGATGGATTTGGCAATCATGATCCCGGAAGCGGAAGATATGAACAAGCGAAATCCGATTGGGATGTTATTCATCTTGGACGCAAATGGGTCGATAAATGCAAGGGCAAATCGAGCAAGAAAAAAGACATTTTAATGGCTATATCTACCCATTTAAACAAGTTAGGTAAATAACGTGAATTCTTTAGAATTATTTAGTGGAGCTGGTGGTCTCGCGAAGGGCCTCGCGTTAGCGGGGTTTGATCATTCCGCGTTTGTTGAATTTAATAAGTACGCTTGCGATTCTCTATACGAGAATTATGATAGGGACAAGGTATTTTTTGGAGACATCCGTGATTATAACTTTGAAGCTTTAAGTAATATCGATATTGTGGCGGGCGGTCCGCCATGTCAACCATTCTCTTTAGGAGGGAAGCATAAAGCTAATAATGACCATCGAGATATGTTCCCCTACGCGATCAAAGCGATAGAAAAGCTATCTCCAAAGGCATTTGTTTTTGAAAATGTTAAGGGATTGTTGCGCGCGTCATTCCATGATTATTTTGAATATATTATTCTGAGACTTACTTTCCCCGGTCACACGAATAAATATAGCGATTGGGCTGATCACCTAACCTCTTTGCGGGAGTTTGATCCACAAATTTATGGCGGCATCAGATACAAGGTTAAATATAAGCTTTTAAATGCGGCGGACTACGGTGTTCCACAATGTCGCGAACGTGTTGTCATCGTTGGCGTACGATCCGACATTGAAAATGAATTTCATTACCCTACCCCCTCCCATTCCGAAGATAGACTTATTTGGGATAAATTTAATACTGGCACCTATTGGGACAAGCACAATATCCCAAGGAAACACAGAAAGCTTCCTTTGTACCATGCGCTCAATAAGATTAAGAGTGTTAACGCGCGATACGGGTTATGGGAGCCACCTTTGTTGCCATGGGTCACGATTCGAGATGTTTTAGGTAAATTACCTGATCCAAGAGAGGTCCACAGTATACTAGACCATATTTTCCGTGATAACGCGAAATGTTATCCCGGGCATACCGGCAGCGAAATAGACTGGCCGGCTAAAACGATCAAGGCAGGGGGGCATGGTGTTCCTGGCGGCGAGAACATGATGAGATTCCCAGATGGAACCGTAAGATATTTCACTGTACATGAAGCTAAACTTATCCAAACATTCCCGAGCGATTATATAATTAAAGGGGCCTGGGGAGAAGCATTAAGGCAAATAGGGAATGCTGTTCCTGTCCTTCTAGCAAGAAAAATCGGTAATGAACTCGAAAAGACACTAATGAAACCAACAAAACGCGAGCAAATTAAGCCACGCAAAACGAAAACTCACCATAAACAAGAAATAGCTTATGAATACGCCGCTTAAAATGCTTAATTCTCTTCTTCATTGCTGACGTATGCGGAAACTCTATAATCACTGGTTAGCTCGGATTTCCCTTGCGGCTGATGCCGCTCTTCAATCCTATTTCAAGTCGCACATGAAGGTGATCGAAGGCTGGTTCAACATCATCGTCCCGGCTGGCAAACAACTTGTCGTCCTCAAAGACGAACTTGATACATTGAAAAACAAGAGATGGCAGGAGATTCACACATGACCGCAGGTCGAACACTCAACACGTTAAGCCAAGAATGGGGAACACCGGAGAAGTATGTCAATGCCGTGCGCGATTTCTTTGGTGGGAGCATTGACCTTGACCCCTGTTCAAATGAGTATTCGATTGTAAATGCCAGAACGGAATACCGGCTTCCCAAGCATGACGGACTTCGGGAGAGTTGGAATTTTCCCAGCATCTATGTAAATCCTCCGTACGGAATTAACAAAAAACACGGAACATCGATCAAGAAATGGCTGTGTAGGTGTGCCATGACATACAAGGAACACAAGTCCGATGTCCTTGCGCTTGTGCCTGTGGCTACAAATACGGGGCACTGGAAGAACTATGTCTTTGGTGTGGCAACAGGTGTGTGCTTCCTTTATGACACACGGCTTAAATTCCTTGTCAATGGTCAAAATGGCGGAAAGGGCGCTCCTATGTCCTGTGCAATGATCTACTGGGGAAAGGATTTCGAGAAATTCCATGCATCTTTCAGAAAGTTTGGCGCAGTTATTGATCTTCGTCCACTGAAGGGGAAGAAATTCGGTGAGTGTTCTGAAAATGGTCAATTAAATCTGATACCTAAAGAAGAAGAGGAAGAATGGCACCAATAAAATTCATATGCTTCGATGTGAACGGCGTCCTCGGCCAGTTCGATGAAAAGGCCTGGCTCGATCATGTTGCAAATGAGAACAAGGTCTTTCCTGAAACACTTCATGTAAATTACCAGTATCTCAAATTACTTCAATGGGGACAATCGTGGTTCTCGGGTTTTTTTGACGACAGGAGCCTCATAGAACGTGCCGTTATGGAATCAGGCCAAAGGTGGCCTCAAAATATCACAGAATCACAAAGAAGATTCGTAACCCGCACGGAAGGGATGCGGCTGTTCCTCATGTCGCTTCGAAAACAAGGTTATATTGTCGGCCTATATTCCGGCACACAACCGTGGGATACATCTGAACAAGGGGCGATAGAGATCATGGCTGCCGCTGTCGGGACAAAAGATGTGGCAAGCGATATTTTGAATCAGCGTGGCGGCCCAAGCCGCACGTGGAACCATTATGCACATTCACTCTACGAACTTTCAGATAAACTAGAATTGAGAAGGCCTCAAGGGGACACCATTCAGGTTACTCCGGATGAGATACTGTTTATAACCGAAGAACAGGAAAAAATTAGGGCTGCAAAGAATGCAGGCGTGAAAAATCCATTATTGTTCAGAAACCCGGAGCAATTGAGACAGGAGCTTCTGCGACGGTATAAAATCAAGATCGCAGATGCCAAAGACTCAGATAAATGTCTTGAGGGCGCAACTGTATCCCCGAAGGAGACCACAGCACGCGAGCCCGGCTGGATGTCGGTTATTCGCATCAGCGGTTGCAAGGATAAACCAACCAGGCTCACTATCGTATTTAGACAGGGGCAGGGGTATGTGGCCTACATCAGGAGTCGGGACAGTTTTGATATCTTCGGCCCCGGTTCAAGACCGGTCGCTAAAGGAATGGACCTCTCGCTAGGGCCCGCCTACAAGACATTTCTGGACATGGAACCGGCGCTTAGACAGGGGTTGGATTCAGTTGTTATAGAAATTACGCCATCCAGTGACGATCAGTATTTCTTATTCGGCACAGTTGCCACGGCGAACCGGTAGAGAAACTTGTAGTGGCAGAGCTTGCTCTGCTAGGGTATGTAGCGCAGGACTTTAGTCCTGCCAATGTTGGCAGACCTAAAGGTCTGCGCTACGAAATCTCATTAAACTCCTCGATCAACTTGTCGTATTCACCCGCCATACGCCAGCGGCTGGTCCAATAATTAGGGTCGTTCCACTGGGCGTTGAGCTCACCCATCTCTTTACCTTGTTGCTCTATCCATGTGAAATACTTAAGATTGTGGACGCGCTTTCGCTCTTTTTCGCTTAAGACTAAATGCTCGCCTGTGTTGCCATCTATTATATATCTCTTCCAATCGGTCTCGGCGTCCTTTGTGGTATATTCTCCGTGTTTGGCCTTCTCTTCCGTTAGGCGCGAGCCATAGAGTTCCATTGAATCAGTGAAGACCGTAAAGACAGCGTCGTCTGCCCCAAGGTTCAATGCGCGTGCCGTCCTGATGGAGGACAATAGATTACAGATGCCGGAGATGCCGAGCGAGTTCAGCTTGTCAAGAACACCCTGTTCGACCCCCTGCGCCTTAAGGAACGCCCTCCCCGCCGGCTCGTTGAACATGCGCATCAGACGGATGCATGCCTCGTCATCGATGGCCGAGATGATGTCGGTGTTCTTGACGTTGTGTATCCACGGGACGTGCTTGTCGCCGATGCCTTCGATCCTGTGGGCGCCAAAGCCGTTATTTAAAAGTGTCGGACACTGCCAAGCCTCGGCGGCAGTTATCTTGCAGCCCTTGTGCACCTCTTTCAATCTGTCGCCGGCGCATATCGTCCCTGCGGAACCGGTGGCAGAAACGAAGGCTGCAAGTCTGGCCCCCTCACCCTGCCCTCTCCCCGCTGGGGAGAGGGTTCCGAACACTTCGAGAATTGCTTCGGCAGTCACATTATAATGCCACGTGCCGTTGCCGAATTCCTCGAACTGGTTGAAGATGACGATATCGTCGCCGCGCGTGCGGTTCAACTCGTTACACTTGTCAAATATCTCTTTAACGTTCGATTCGCAGCCGGGTGTGGCAATTATCTCTGAGCCGATCTCTTTGAGCCAGTCGAATCTCTCCTTGCTCATCTCTTCGGGGAGTATCGCGATGGAATGGCAGGAAAGGAGCGCGGAATCATAGGCCCCGCCCCTGCAATAGTTGCCGGTAGATGGCCAGACCGCCTTTTGCATTGTCGGGTCGAACTCACCCGTCACAAGACGCGGGACCAGGCAGCCATAGGCCGCGCCGACCTTGTGCGCGCCGGTCGGAAAATATCGCCCTAACAGACCCATGACGCGCGTCTTAATGCCCGTCAGGCTCGATGGGATCTCCAGATAATTCACGCCGCCGAATCCGCCGGTCGAGATATCGTTCTTCCAAGTTATCCGGTAGAGGTTCAACGGGTTCACGTCCGTCATCTTCACGCCCTTGAGCTGGTCTTTCACCTTTTGCGGCACAAGGGCCGGATCGCGCTGCTCAGCGAATGTTGGCAGGACGATCCCCTTCTCTTTGCACCTCTTCACCGACTTTTCCCATACGTTCTTGTTAATGTTCATAGTATCTCCTATTTTTGGAGTAGCGCACTTTAGTGCGCGATTGATTGCTATTCATCGCGGGCTAAAGCCCGCTATTCCAATCGCCCGATAAATCGGGCAACTACATCTGCTTTTTCAGCACCGCCCCCGTCATTGCGGCAACGCCGAGGTCTCTTTCTCCTGATGTGAAAGTTCCGGGTTCTTGTGAATGAGTTGATATATCTCCCGAAAATGATCCAGATGTTGCTCAATGATTTTAAGGGTTGGCACTATCACACATTATTCCGCGAACATCTTTTCCTGCTTTTCCTGCTCTTCCTTGCAACGAACGCAGAGGGTGGCGACAGGGCGCACCTCGAGGCGCTTTATTTCAATATCCTCGCCGCACTCTTCGCAGATACCGAAGGTGTCATCTTCCATCCTCTTTAGGGCTTCGTCTATCTTCTTTAAAAGGATGCGTTCGCGGTCCCTCAGGCGAAGGTTCAAAGATTGGCCGGACTCGGTCGAGGCCAGGTCAACCTCATCGGGAAGATCGTCCGGGTCAAAACCCAGCCCCTCTTCCTTGGTGTTCTCGGCAGCCGCCACGCACTCGGTCTTTCTCTTCAACAACAGGTCCTTAAAGTGCTTTAGGTCTTTCTTGTTCATATTCACCCCTTGTTTGGAGTAGCACCCTTTAGGGTGCGCTAATTTGGCGCAGCCTAAAGGCTGCTACTCCTTCGTTGAATCATGGCTGTCTAGGATATTTTCAATTAAATTTCAACCAAATTCGGAAATGTCCGGGCAATCCATTTTCTAAGGAACGAAGACATACAGGCCCAACCCCATGGTCCCTGCAAAGAGCATGTCCTTTGTGGCAAAAAGCGAGGTGATGAAACCCACATCAGACATCTCTTTGACCTTGGACCAGTCACCGCCTGTCTTGGGGGTCTTATATAACCCCAAGGTTGTCGCCGCATATATGTCATTGCCAAAGGCCTTTATATCCGCAATTTTAAGTCCTTCAAGTTTTGCTCCCTGCGATTGCAGTCCGGCCACATCATCTATATATGAAAGCCGATGGACCCCGGCGAACGAACCAGCATACAGATCGTTTTCATAGGGGAAGAGCGCCGTAACTATCACGTCTTGCAAGGCCACATAAACCCAGTTGCCAGCCACAAGTTTATAAAGCCCGTTCATTGTGCCGGCATATATCTCGCCCTTAAAGACGGCCAGCGAAATGGCCTCGCTTGGCAGGGGGTTCAATTTATCTTCCCCTTTGTAACCCACAGAATATTTCAGAACATCTTTACCGTTGGCAACGAAGATGCTGTTATCAAAAAAGACAAGATCCCGTGCTTTGTAAAGTGTGCTCTCTGACATCGGCTGCCAATTGATACCGTCCACACTCTGCAGGACATGGGAACTTAAGGCATAGGTCATATTATCATTCTGTTTGATCCTGGCGATATGGTGATATTTATCTCCAAGCTGCAAATATGTCCAGGATGTTCCGCCATTGGATGAATAGGCCATGCTCCGTGAATCCGTTCCAACCACCAGGGTGTTATTGACAAGCAAGCTGCCTAAAACATTATCATAACCAATATCAAACTCGATCAACTCCCACTTGATATTATCTGCATTTGTCTTGTAAATGCCTCCGGATGTCGCGACAAAGAGCTTACCATCAATCGGGGTTATGCTGTTGATAATGGGCTTGCCTTCGATCCCTATCGTCAGCAATTTGTCACCCGAATATTTATAGAGCACGCCGTCATATACGGCGGCAATATAGATATCATCACCAACGACCGTCAAAATACCCGGCGTGGTGGCCATTTCAAATGCGGGTACCCACAGCCCCCCCTGCTTTGCCAACAACTTCCACTTATAGATCCCGTCCTTGGCCGCCACGATCAGACCAAGCTGGCTTGAAACGGCCATGGAATATATCTGTTTAAGGGCTCCTGTCTCCGGGTCCTTTAATCCATCATTTAATTCCGACCAGTTATTCTTCGATTCGTAAACAAAGAGCCCCTTTGATGACAAGGTGGCAAGATCATACACAGTGGCATAAAGTTTTGAATTGTAGTAAGCAAGATTACGTATATATAGGCCATTCAACCCCATGCTCTTCCATTCAGTCGGGGTTGGGCCGGAGGCAAAAAAGACCCCATCGCGCGTGCCGGCATAGAAGAGTCCGGACTTTGTCTGCACCTTGATCATGCCGGTAACGAACTTGCCCAAGTCTGAGAGACCCGAATTAAGGGGGCTCCAGTTCAGGCCGCCGTCATTTGTGACATAGATCCCTTCGCCATAAAGGCCCGCATAGACATTTTGACCGACCGTGAGCAGCGCTGTGACTGGAGCCGAACCGGGGAGACTATTGTTCACCGGGAGCCAGGTCAGGCCACCGTCACTTGTCTTGACCACGCCGCTTAAGGTGCCGACATATGTCACATTCCCCGATCTTGTTACTGCCCCGTTGCTGGCAAGAACAGGAAAGGCCACGGGTTTGCCAAGATGCGTCCAGGTCTCTTTGCCCAGGCAGATCTTGCTGGCGTTGCAGCCAAGGCCGGGATCGCAGCCCCCCCCTTCTTTACACGGGGTGTTCAGTGACCCATATGGCTTGCAGGCACCGCTTTCACACTTTTGTCCTGCCGGACAACCTTCGTCAGAAGAACATACGGTTGGTTGCGGCGCCGCCTTGGCAATGCAATTTCCATTTGAACAGGAGTATCCGGCCTGACACCCGCTGTCGCTTGCACATGTCTGTGCGGGGGGTGTTTGTGGAACACAGGAGCCATTTGAACAGGAGTAACCGGCCTGACACCCGCTGTCGTTTGTACATGTCTGTGCGGGGGGTGTTTGTGGAACACAGGAGCTATTTGAACAGTAGTAGCCGGCCTGACACCCGCTGTCACTTGTACATGTCGACACGCTTGGATCTGTTGGGACTGTTGGGGCTGAAACACAGGAGCCACTTGAACATATCTGTCCACTGAGGCAATTCTCATTGACCTCACAGGGCGAAATGCCTGGAGGTGGCCCTTCTTCTTGGGAAGTCACCGATTCGTCACATGAAACCATAACAAGCGACAGTAAAAGTATCAAACCCATGTATTTTTTCATGGCTGCTCCTTTGTTATAAGACAACAATACCATTATACAGCTTCCAAGTAAATACTTTTTTGATCATATCACCGCAACGATGTTCAAAAATTCCACCCAGGCCTCAAGGGCACGTCTGATCTGGCGGACGCTTGCAAGGGGCTCAATGTTGAGTTCGAACGCGGCTTCATCGCCCAAAACCTCCATCGAAAAATCATTCATATCCGTAGAAATAAATCGTTGCCTTAAATATGGCGTCCAGACACGCTTGGCGGTCTCCTTGCACGACGAAAATAGAAGCACCTGGTTGTCAAAGAGGGCGTCGTCGGTGGTCACAACATCAAGGTCAATGACCTTTGTCAGGCGGCCCTCGCTTCCTTCGCCCTGAATATAGAACCTGCATACGGCGGGCCGCGGCAGGGTCGTCGTGAACCGCCACCCCTCGCGCCTTTTGCCATTAACTTTTTTGGGTGAACATTCTATGACGATATCAAAGGTCCGGTAGGTCCCTGTCAGTGAGAGGCTCGGCATTCTCTGGACGCTCGCGTTCTCAAGGTTCATTGTGGCCGAGAGCTGCTCGAACGCGGAGAGAACGCGGTTATTGAAACCCTTTTTGTTGAAGAAGAGATAGAGGGCGGTAAATATTAAAAGACATGATATGAGTATTATAGTTATGAGCATTTTATCTAAATAAATATGTAGCGCAGGTCTTTAGACCTGCCAATTTGTAGTTGCCCAATTTATTGGGCAGCTTTTGGCCCGATGAATCGGGCAACTACGATCTCCGTAGGACTAAAGTCCTGCGCTACACACTGACATCCTCTGCCCCGACCACCAGCGTCAGCTCGCCCTTCACTTCCCTCCCCTTCACGTTCTCCAATATCTTTGACAACGGCGCACGAACAACCTCTTCGTGCATCTTCGTCAATTCGCGGCAGAGGACGGCATTCCTATCGCCAAATACTTCTATCATATCGGAGAGAACCTTTTCAACCTTCCATTTCGATACATAGAATACGAGCGTGTGCTGAAGATCCTTCAGTTCCGTCAATTTATTCTTCCTCTTCCCCCCTTTATCGGGCAAAAAACCGATGAAGGTGAACTGGTCTGTCGGTATCCCGGAAACGGCAAGGGCGGTGATCACGGCCGATGCCCCGGGGATTGCCTCTACCTCAATTGCGGCCTCAATTGCCGCGCGGACCAGCCTGAAGCCGGGATCGGAGATCGCCGGTGTGCCGGCATCGGAGACCAGGGCGACGTTCTTGCCACTTTTAAGTATTTCAACAAAGCGCCCGGCCGCCACCTGTTCATTATGTTCATGAAACGACTCCATTCTCGTATGGATATCAAAGTGGGATAATAGTTTTCGCGTGTGCCGCGTATCTTCGGCGGCGATGAGGTTAACCTCCTTCAGGACCCTCACGGCCCTGAAGGTCATGTCTTCAAGATTGCCTATGGGGGTTGAGACGATGAATAGTTTGGGCATGTTCTGTCATCCCCGCGCATGCGGGGATCTCGTGCGTTCACTGGATTCCCGCCTTCGCGGGAATGACCTACTTTATCTTCCACTTCAGCGTGGATTCGGCTGCGACGCTGCGAATGGTGAGTTCCGGCCTCTTTCCAAGGTCGATCTTCGGAAATTCGACCAGATAGAGCCTGCTCCACTTCGTTATGTCGGGGTAAAGCGCCCTATGGGTGGCTGTGACCGTTATCGGCTGTATCTTTATCGGCGGCGTCTCTTCACCGTCCGCCCCCGTCAGGTATATCTTCCACGTTGAGGCCGGGTCCATTGAAAAGCCCTTTAGGCCCTCAATCGAATAAATGTCGATCGCAAAGGCGATACAATTAGAAAGTTCCTCTTCCCTTTTCAAAAGCCCGATCTCATCGCGGATGTTCTTGTCCTCAAGAAATTTCACCTGCGCGTCTATCATCTCACTGTTAAGCATCATCGCCCGCCAGACCAGGTTCGCGTCGAGAGTGTTGAATTCATACGATCTGTCCGACTTTGTCCACTTGGAATAGGTCTTTCCGTAGCTCGCTGCGTCAGCCGTTAAGGTGGCCAGCGCCGTTATAAGGATGATGCCACAGGTCAAAATTCGTTTTCGATTCATGTCCCCCTCCATCCGCCAAACGTTTAAAAGATACCAGCTGATTGGACAGCCATGATTCAATATCGTTAAATATCTTCTCTTTGCAATCTTCGTTCAAGAGCTCATGATAAAGGCCGTTATAGACCTTGAAGTCCTTGTTCTGGACGAGAACAGCGTGATAGAATTTTCGGGTCGCTTCAATTGATGTGATGCGGTCGTCGCCCCCCTGCATGAAGAGGCACGGCACCTTTACCTGAAAGGCAAGCCTGGGCATTTGAGCCGTATTCTTGAGTATCTCCGCGCCAAGGCGCGCCGTTACGTGCCAGTTCATCAGCGGGTCGGCCCTTGCGGCATCAACAACGCTTTCGTCATGCGAAAAATCCTTCGGATCAACCCTGGCATGTATCTTTATTATCGGCACCCAGTTCGAGATCCATATCGCGAATTTTTTCTTCCAATCCGGCACCCTGACAATGGGCTCGATATTCGGCGATAGCGCCACAAGCCCCCTGAGCCCCTTTGAATATTTCGCAACGAAATTAATGGCGATCTGCGCGCCGAAACTGTGGCCTATCAGAAAGACCGGAGAGGCGGGCTTGGTCTCATGCACCATGTCAATGATCATTGACAGGTCGCGCAGATAATCGGCCAGCGAACGGCAGTGGCCGCGCCTGCCGCTGCTCTTGCCGTGCCCGCGCTGGTCGTAGAGGCACATGCCATAGCCGCGATGTAAAAGGTGTTGGGCAAAGTCGGCGTAGCGCCCAAGATGATCGCCCAAGCCGTGGAGAAATACGATCACCGCGCGCGGGTTGTCGGGCAGCCAGAGTTCATAATAGAGCTGCACGTTATCGGCAGTGGTCAGGTATTGGAGTCGAGCGTCCATAAGAAAAAATTTAAAATTAAAAAGGCAAAAGGAAAAACTAATGTAAAATCTTTATATTTTAATAGTGCCTTTTACCTTACTTTTACCTTTTCCCTTTTTACTTTTAACTTTTTATAAACTCTTCCAACAACTCCTTCTGTTTCTTCGAAAGCTTCTTCGGCGTCTTTACGAACACTTCGATCACCTGGTCCCCCTTTTTCTTGGAGTGGACGTTCGGAAATCCCTTCCCTTTGAGATTTACCATCTCGCCCGTTTCGATCCCGGCGGGTAACTCTACCTCTTCATTGCCATAAAGGGTCGGGACAGTCAACTTTGTTCCAAGAGACGCCTGCGGAAAAGATACCGGCAATTTAAAAAGGACGTCATCGCCTGCGCGTTCGAACAGGTCGTGATGCCTCACCGAAACGACGACATAAAGATCGCCCGGCGGGCCACCGTGTTCACCCGCCTCGCCTTCGCTGCGCAATATCAATCGCATTCCGTCCTCAACTCCGGGCGGGATCTTAGCATTGATCTTTTTGGCCTTGCGGACGTGCCCGTGCCCCCTGCATTCAGGACACGGCTTTGAAATGACCTCGCCGGCCCCGTGGCACTTGTGGCAGGTCGTCTGTATCATGAAAAAGCCCTGCGAATGGGCGACGTGCCCGCTTCCGTTGCAGACCTTGCATCTTTCGCGGCCGGTCCCCTCTGCCGCGCCGCTCCCCTTGCAAACATCGCACGTTGTCTGCTTGGCCAGTGATATCTCACGCTCGACGCCAAAGGCCGACTCTTCGAACGTGATGGTAACATCGTGCCTTAGATCGGCCCCCTGGCGCACACGGGAGCGTCTTCTGCCACCCCCAAAACCGAAGTCAAATCCGCTGAATTGCGAGCCGCCAAAGAATTCCTCAAATATGCTGCCGAAGGAGCTGAAAACATCGTCAACACCGCTGAATCCCCTGAAGCCAGAGCCCTGTAATCCCGGGTGGCCATACGCATCGTATAATTGCTTCTTTTGGGGGTCGCTCAGGACCTCATAGGCCTCACTGGCCTCTTTGAACTTGTCCTCTGCCTCTTTGTTGCCGGGATTGCGGTCCGGATGAAATTTTAAGGCCTGCTTGCGGTAGGCCGTCTTGAGTTCTCCGGGATCGACGGTTTTGGAAACCCCCAGTATTTCATAGTAATCTCGCTTAACCATGGCGGGCATATAGATAGGGATTTTTTGAGAAAAGTCAACATGTTCTCTTGACTTATTCGAAAAAAGACCCATATTTGGCATAGGAGTAGCAGCCTTTAGGCTGCGCAAAGTTTATTCAATCGGCGCACCCTAAAGGGTGCTACTCCATAATTCATAAGGAGAATAATATGAGCAAAATGATAGGAATCGATTTAGGAACAACCAATTCGGTCGTGGCGATCATGGAGGGCGGCTCGCCAAAGATCATCGTCAATGAAGAGGGAGACAGGCTGACCCCTTCCGTCGTCGCATGGGGCAAGGACGGCGAGGTAATGGTCGGCAAGATCGCCAAACGCCAGGCCATTGTCAATCCGGAGAAGACGGTCTATTCGATCAAGCGCTTCATGGGGCGCAAATTCGACGAGGTCCCCGAAGAGATCCGCATGGTTCCATATAAAGTCGAAAAGGTCGCGAACGGAGACGTCGTCATCGACGTGTCAGGCAAAAAGATCGCGCCTCCGGAAATTTCCGCACATGTCTTGAGAAAGCTTAAAAAGGCGGCCGAAGACTATCTGGGCGAAAAGGTGACCGACGCGGTCATTACCGTTCCGGCGTATTTCAACGATAGTCAGCGGCAGGCGACCAAAGACGCGGGCCAGATCGCGGGGCTGAACGTCAAGCGTATCGTGAACGAACCGACGGCGGCGGCACTTGCCTATGGGCTGGACAAAAAGAAAGACGAAACGATCGCGGTCTTTGATTTCGGCGGCGGAACCTTTGATATCTCGGTCCTGGACGTTGGCGAGAAAGTGGTCGAGGTCATTTCGACGAACGGCGACACGCACCTTGGCGGCGATAACATCGATCAGCGGTTAATGGAATATTTCATCCAGGAATTCAAAAAAGACACAGGCATTGATGTCGGTAAGGACAAAATGGTCCTGCAGCGCCTGCGCGAGGCGGCGGAGAAGGCGAAGATCGAGCTCTCGAACGTCATGGAGACCGAGGTCAACCTCCCCTTCCTGACCGCCGACCAGACCGGCCCGAAGCACTTTGTCATGCGACTGACGCGCGCGAAGTTCGAGGCCCTTGTCGATGACATTCTGCAAAAAACTTTAGAGCCTTGCAAAAAGGCCTTGGCCGATGCGGGAAAGAAACCGGCGGATATAGATGAAGTCGTCCTTGTCGGCGGTTCGATCAGGATACCCAAGGTTCAGGAGATGGTGAAGAACTTCTTCGGCAAAGAACCCCACAAGGGCGTCAACCCGGACGAGGTTGTCGCGGCAGGCGCGGCGGTCCAGGCCGGCGTTTTGGCGGGAGATGTTAAAGATGTGTTATTGCTGGACGTCACCCCGCTCTCACTCGGAATTGAGACGCTGGGCGGTGTGATGACCAGGCTCATCGAGCGCAACACAACTATCCCCACAAGAAAGAGCCAGATATTCTCGACCGCAGCCGACAGTCAGACGAGCGTTGAGATACACGTCCTGCAGGGCGAGCGCGAGATGGGAGGCGACAACCGCACGCTTGGCCGGTTCATGCTGGACGGCATCCCCCCTGCTGCTCGCGGAATACCGCAGGTCGAGGTTATTTTTGACATTGATGCGAACGGCATTGTCCATGTGACGGCGAAGGACAAGGCAACGAACAAAGAGCAGCACATTACCATCACCGCATCGAGCGGGCTCAATAAAAATGATATTGAGAGTATTGTGAAGGGCGCGAAGGAGCACGAGTCCGACGACAAGAAGCGCCGCGAAGAGATAGATATAAGAAACCAGGCCGACGCGCTGGTCTATAACACCGAAAAGATACTTAAAGAGAACCGTGAAAAGGTCGCGGTCGGCGACGCCAAGGCGATCGACGACTCCATTGCCGAATGCAAGAAGGCGATCGAATCGAAGGATATGGGCAACATCAAGGCCGCAATGGAAACGCTGACCAAGGCGAGCCACAAGATGGCCGAGGCGATGTATAAGGCGAGTTCATCGCAAGGCGCCGGCCCTGCCGGCGGTCCAACAGGCGGCGGAGGCGGTTCCGAACCCAAGAAAGAAGGCGGCAACGGCGAAGACAAGAAGAAGGACGAAAAGGTAGTTGACGCCGAGTTCACCGAAACGAAGGAGTAATACGGATTTTTGTGTGGACAAAGCCTGCCAAATAGCATATTCTCTCAACTAGATACTACCCCTGTTGCTTCGGCGCAGGGCGCAAGGCCGCGAAAGCGGCCTTTGCTATATTGGGGGGGTACCTTGAGGACCAGCGTTTATATTGACGGTTTTAACCTTTATTTTGGGGCATTAAGAAACACTTCGTATCGTTGGTTGGACGTGTCTAAGCTTTGCGAGATCATGTTGCCCAAAAATGAGATCAACGCGATCAAGTATTTTACTGCCTTAGTTAAGCCTCGCCCTTATGACGAACGCCAACCGATTCGACAGCAGACGTATTTGAGAGCGCTCAAGACTATCAAAAATCTGTCGGTGATCTACGGTCACTTTTTATCTCACGAAGTAATGATGCCCATGGCCGAATCGACCGGAGATAAACAGAAATACATCAAGGTCGTAAAGACAGAGGAAAAAGGTTCCGATGTAAATATTGCCACACACCTTCTTAATGATGCTTATCACAACAGATATGATATGGCGGTTGTTGTTTCAAATGATTCTGATCTTGTAGAACCAATAAGGATCGTCATAACTGAACTCAAAAAAGGTGTTGGAATTATCAATCCACATAAGCATCCGAGCCGCACACTTCTGGATCAAGCAACTTTTTTCAAATCAATTCGCATCAGTGCTTTAGCAAAATCGCAATTTCCAACGACCCTTACCGATAAACACGGAGAGTTTTATAAACCTGAATCTTGGTAAAAAGTTTAAAGCACATTTCCATCCATCATAATGCACTATTACAGGTACACGGCACCGATTAAAAGGTCGTCGACGCCGAATTCACCGAGACGAAGGAATAAGCAAAAAGCTAACAATAATTAACAATGGTTTTTTCTTGACCTGGCCCTTTATTTCATATGAGGATGAGCGATATGTGGAAAAATCATCCAAAAGGCTTGCCGGTTCTTTTCTTCACTGAGATGTGGGAGCGGTTTGGCTATTACACGATGCTCTCGCTTCTGGCTCTCTACATGGACGAACACTTCAAACTTTCAAAACCGATGATCGGGCAGATCTATGGCATTTTTCTGGCCCTATCATATTTCACTCCAATGCTCGGGGGTTTTCTGGCCGACAAATGGCTTGGATACGGCAAATCGATAGTCATTGGGGCCGTTCTTATGGGAACCGGTTACGCAATGCTTGTCGTGGACAATCTGCAATTTTTCTATCTTTCCCTCCTCGTTATAGTTTTCGGTAGTTGTTTTTTTAAACCTAACATCTCGACCATGCTTGGGAACTTGTATGGCGATGGAAATCCTAACAAGGATTCGGGCTATCAAATATTTTACATGGGTATAAATATCGGCGCATTTTTCGCCCCCTTCGTTGCGTCTTTTATGAGGAATAATTATGGATGGGGCTATGCGTTTGTCGCAGCATCGGCAGGCATGCTGGTCTCTCTTGCCATTTTTCTTATCTTTGGCCGCCACATTAGCATGGTGGTCCATTCAAAAAATAACACGGATGAGCATGTCAGCAAAATATCGCCGCAGGAGGAAAAGAACGGAATAATAAGTTTGTTCATCATTTATTTCATCGTAATGATTTTCTGGATCGCCTTCTATCAAAATGGCATGACATTGACATTCTGGGCTCGCGACTGCACCAACACATCGCTCAGTCCCGAGCTGTTTCAGGCCGTGAACCCGTTCTTTATCGTTCTGTTCACGCCGATCCTTGTATGGCTGTGGTCACAGCTCAGAAAAAAAGGGAAAGAACCAAGCACGCCGATCAAGCTCTCATATGGCATGCTTTTGACGGCCGCTGCATTCAGCATTATGATGCTGGCTGGCTTGGCGGGCGGTGATACGGGGCGCGTCTCTGTGTCATGGTTAATAGCATCCTATGCAACGGTGACGTTGGCTGAAATTTGCTTGAGTCCCATTGGACTTTCACTTGCAAATAAACTTTCCCCGCCAAGGATGCGCGGATTGATGATGGGCTGCTGGTTCGCATGCACCGCGATCGGAAAATACTTTGCCGGTTTCATCGGCGGTTATTGGGAGACGATACCACACAGCCGGTTCTTTGGCTGGCTTGTAGTCCTGGCACTCATCGCATTTGTCTTGATGTTGCTAGCGAAGAAAAAGGTTACTTCGGCTCTCACGGCAAGAGAACAGAGTTAAGCTATCATTTGCAATAACTTGGTTTGTTTTCTTTCACTTCCAAATGAAGGTTTCCTTCTGAATATGTAACATAGCCGTCCATCTCGGCTGCGAAGGTTTTTATGCCACCTTCCATGCTGATGGCAAAGAGTTTATCGCCTTCATCTACTTCTGTGCAGTCATCTACAAAAACCTGGATCGGCGAGTATGGGGCTGAATAAGAATATGCGTTTGTTTCAACTCGTTCCCAGATCGGGTTGAAATATTTCAGCAAGCCGGCAGTATAAGACGAGCGATCCATTACATACATCCCGCCGCTCGCATTCCACCAAGAGGCCCTTGCTTCATCTGTTGTGCCGTCGTTACCTCTGTCCTTGATAGCTACATAGTCCACAAACGTTCCCACGGGTTTGAAGGGCTCGGGTTTGCCGACCAGTTCCGCGTCATAAATTTTCTTGTTAAGATCCATCGCATATGGAGCGCCAAAGAGCCAATGCCTTACGTTAAAAATTTGATGATAACACTCGTATGGGTCTGTAGTGGTAACGGTAGTGTCAATGGTAGAATGACCTTTGTGCCTTTCGTCCGGTTTACGTGTTTGATCTAGTTTGTCGCATTCTTGCGCCAACTTCCAATCCTCCCCGCGCGCGATTTTATGTAACGATTTCAGATCGTAATTAACTCTTCTTTCTGCGCTTATATCCCCTTGTTCATCTATAAAATAGCTTTTAGTAACAACCGGGGTGTTTTCATCTTTCTTTGCATCTTCCGCGCCACCGCAACCACCGCCTATCGTGAATCCATCATCTCCCTCTTCGACTTTATATGCAAGAACATCTGCATAATATTTTGCGCTACGCATTGCCATATCCTGAAATGTGCCGGCAACGAGTTCGCCTTCTGTCCCGGTAAAGATATCCTCGCTGGAGTTGACCGAGCATATTGCACTCCTATAATTGGAGGAATCACATGGCCCAAATTCATCTGTAAACTCCATTGCTGAATTGCATGTATTTCTGCTATAGACATTGATCGGGCATGGAAGTTCCCCTTCAAATGCCAATGCGTCGTATTGGGCCCGGGTCCGATTCCAATCATCGTTACGCCCTGTTTCGATTTCTATGTATATTTCGCCGTTCGGAATAGGAAGATAGTTGTCTGATAGCGGCCGATCAAAGGTAAGAGGGCTTTCAGTGTTCGTAGGATCTTCAATGATAAGTTTCTCCCACGCTTGGCCATCCATGCTTTTATCTATACTTTTAGATATCGAGTAATTTACATCCTGCACGGCCGGTGTATCGAAAAATAAAACCCTCTCTCTCGGTGTTAATTCATTGACTGGCATAATTTTCCTCCTGTTGTTGTGTGCGGGCTTGATTAACACAGAGCCGCATAAAGTCAAGGAAAAGATGAAACCTTGGGGTGGTTGCGCCCTGTCATATTTTTTTCTTGACAATCTTCATAGGTATTATTAGACAAACAAACAAAGATTGCCTGCCAACACGGTTAGATGGTCTGACCGGTACGGTAAGGCAAAAAATCTAAGGAGAATGATATGGCACTCTCGATAGATAAAATAACCATCTCTAAGCAGATGGCAAAGGCAATCAATAAATATGCCGGAGAAACACTGATTGGCAAAGACCTGATCGGAAAGACGATCGAACGCGGTGCTGAAAACGATGGATCGATCTATCTAGAAGAGTCTGTCCGTGACACTGGAACCATGACAGTAAGGTTCACCAAAACATTCAACAAGGATGGAAATATTCATTCTTCTACATATTATCACAAAAAAAATGGTGGTTGTGACAATAGTAACCCTGCGCCATATGCCGATGGAATAGTAACCGAGGCCGACAAAGCCGCTGTTATCATTGCTGCCCTCTTCGGAGTTGAAGAAGTTGGCAGCCCTCTCACCGATCCACAAAAAGCAGCGGTTCGTTCATTAGAATTAGCGATTACAAAACCCAAAAATAAATGATTTCGTTGCCCGTTAAATCGCCTGTCCGCCTTCGGCGGACAACGTGGCAATCCCGTGAATTAAATACGATTCCCGATAGAAACAAAAAGCTCCCGTTCGAAACGGGGGCTTTTGTTTTAACACATCAACAATTTTAGGACGTTTTTTTCGATTCGGTTTGCGGAGACGTTTCTTCAATTATCGGTTTTCCGCTTATAGCTTTCAAAGATGTTTCCAGCGCCGATGAATATTTCTTCTTAATTTGGATCATTACAGCGTCTTTGGTTGTTTCATCTATTGCATATTCGATTCCATAAGTGTCACGTTTCTTTTTGCTGAAAAGCATGAATAGAAAAAGAGGGTTGACAAATGCGAGGCCAACGCTTTCACCAACCCTGCGCCTAGCGTATTCACCTTTAGAAATTGAAGGTGTAAAAATACCGATCCCCAAAAAAGAGCTTCTTATCCGGATGAAAGAGACCATTCGTCCAAGTGACAAGACAGACGTTAATTTCCTGAAGGTGCTGATAGAAGAAGAAAAGAAAAAGTAGCTAATCATGAGTGTTTAGAAGAATAAAATTCACCTGGCGGCCGTTCTCTGATCTATCGCGGCGGTAGGAGGCGAATTTCTTGTCGCAGTGGTTGCAGATGGGTATGACCTCTAATTTCGTTATCCCCTCTTTTTCAAGGATAGTTCTATTTACCTGCTGAAGGTCCAAGTTCCATTTTCCGCGGTACGTCCCCTTCTTCAAGTGGTCGCCGGCGATCGAAACGAAGGATTCGGCGACCTCTGAGTCAACTTCGTAACATTTTCCGGCGATCGCGGGGCCGATGACAACGCAGATATCCTCGCGCCTGGAACCGAACTCGTGGATGAAACGCTCCACTGCCTTCACGGCCACGCGCTTTGCCGTTCCTCGCCAGCCGGCATGAACCGCGCCAATTGCTTTTTTCACGGGATCGAACATTAAAATGGGGACACAATCGGCGGTACGGACATAGCAGACAACGCCGGGCTCATTGGTGATAAAGGCGTCGGCTTGGATCGTGGTCCCCGGCTTGTGATCCGTCGATAGCAAGACCACACTGTCGGAATGCAGCTGATCTGTATTGAATATCTTCGCGTTCTTTATCCAAAGTTCCTGCAAATAGTCGCCAAGCAGGAACCCGGCCATACCAAAGCCGTGCGGGATCTTGTGTTGTGATAGGATCTTTGAGGTTATATTGTTCATAATTCACTCCTTTTTCACTATGAGCTTTGGGACACTTCCCTCAACTGGGAAGCGTCCCCCCTCTTTTTAATGTTGACTTACCTAGCGCTTTTGGCATGAAAAGGCAACTGTTATGCCAATTGAGCGTTTAAATAGGTCTCTCCAACCGTGGTATAAGATACCGCTCTGTTATCCAGCTGTACTCACCCCTCATCCTAGCCTTCTCCCATCAAGGGGAGAAGGGACAATACTTGAGATAGGCCCTGGGCGAGGCGATTTTTTATTCTATCTGGCCGAGACGCGCCCTGAGGCTCGGATCATCGGCGTTGAGCTGAAATCGAAACGATATTTCAAGCTTATCGATAGGATCAGGAAACGCAAACTCTCGAACGTCCAGGTGATCCAGGCCGACGGCAGGATAGTGGTCGCTGAGGTATTAGAGCCGGCGAGCATTAGCGAGGTCCATATAAATTTTCCCGACCCGTGGCCAAAGAACCGCCACATAAAGAACCGCCTGATGGGGCCGGAATTTCTAACAAACTGCTTGCGTATATTGACGAAAGGCGGGACGATATCGTTCATTACCGACGCCGCGTTCTACGCGGAACAGGTTAGAAAGTCGGGGGATAAGATCGGCGGCCTTGAAATGTCGTGCGTAGATTCGGTCGAGACATATCCAACGTTCTTCGCGCAGAAATGGCAAAAAGAGGGAAGAAAATTTTACGGGATCAAGTGGATAAAAAAGTGAGCTTATTCTTCGAGCGACCCGCCGCAGGCGGGGAGTCGAGAAGCTATGTCATGTCTTCTCGACTTCGCTCGAAGAATATGACCTTATGAAAAAGAAGATCGGCGATAAATTTGAACGACTGGTCGAGATCATGCGCAGGCTTCGCGCCCCCAAGGGATGCCCGTGGGACAGGGAACAGACGCCGCAGAGCATCGCCCCATACCTTCTGGAAGAGACCTATGAAACGCTTGAAGCGATCGATAGCGGGAACAACAAGGAGATAGCCGAAGAACTGGGCGACCTGCTACTTCAGGTCGTCTTTCAGGCGCAGATGGCCGATGAAGCCAAGGGGTTCACTATTGAAGACGTGATAGACTCGATCTGTAACAAGCTGATCCACCGCCACCCGCACGTCTTTGGCGAGACGAAGGTCAAGGGGATAAAAGACGTCCTGCAGAACTGGGAAAAACTGAAAAAGACGGAGGGGAAAAAGACCCTTTTGGGAGGCGTCCCGAAGACCCTACCTGCCCTCTTAAAGGCATTCAGGCTGGGTCAGAAGGCATCGCGCGTCGGTTTCGACTGGCAAGATGCCGAAGGTGTCTTGGAAAAGGTCGAAGAGGAGGCGCGCGAACTGCACGAGGCAAAGAAGAGCGGCGATATAGATGAGATCGAGCACGAATACGGCGATCTGCTGCTGATACTGGCGAACCTCGGACGATTTTTGGAGATCGATCCCGAAACAGCGTTGCGCAAGGCCACCGGGCGATTTATGAAGCGATTTCAATGGATGGAAAGCGAGGCCGAACGCAAAAAGCTGGAGCTACAGTCCCTCTCCGCAAAGGAGTGGGATGATCTTTGGAACGAGGCGAAGAAGAACACATAAGCGTCGCTTAAGGATGGTTATGTCAAATTGGTCTTGTCATTGCGCCTGTCCGCCGGTAGTTTGGAGGAAGCCACCGAAGGTGGCGTGGCAATCCCCTGAAATCAATTCTGTGCAGGAGATTGCTTCGGCTTCGCCTCGCAATGACAGGCATTTAAATTCTCTTGCCGCAAGGGCGACAATCTGGTATTTTCGCGATCAAATACGGAGAACCTATGACCTTAACCCTTTCGGATTTTAACGGTATGGAGCTTTTTTGGGACAGGCTTCCAAAACAGCCCGACGAAGATCACATCACTCTCTCGCAAGAGGAGCTCGACACGATGTGGGAGGCCGGCATAGTTGATACCAAGGAATATCCCATTGCCACGTGGCGCGCCGCCTTTGACGTTCACAGACAGGCGGACGGGACATATCTGTTAAACAAAGAGGAATTTTTGTCGAAGGAGACCTATCGCTACAAGGGCGAGATAATGCTCCCCTTCGATGCCATGCAGATAAATGAGGGGAAATATACCGACGAGGGCCTGAACGAGCTCTTCGACGCAAGCATCGCCCCATCCTGTTCTCTCTCCCCTGCTGAGCTGAGAAAGTTCATGGATGATCTGAAGACGCTCTTCAAAGAGCCGAACGGGCTTGTAAAGATCGGGCGAGAGGCAAAGATCCAGATCCGCGACATGATAGACCAGAACCCATCCCCTCTCCGCCGCCTTGAACTGACGTTTGATGTCCTCATTAATAATCAGGTAAGCCAGGGCATGCCGGCCGATTCAGGCGAGTTCGTTGCGGTCTCTCAGCACGAGCTCTCTCCCGAACAGATCGCAAAGGTCCAGGCAAGTTCGTTCTCAATGCAGCCAAGTAATATCGGCGAGGAAAAATGGCGCGCGCTGGGAAAGATAGAAAAACGTTCGAAGAAGGCGGAAAAAGCATCCGTACACGACAAAACGTCAACTACCATCAAGAAGGCCAAACGTTCAAGAAAGGGATTGAGAGGTTGATGGAACCCTGAAGGGTTCCGCTACAAATTGACGGGCGGTTCTTCTTTTTTGGAATCCTTTGTATCAAGTATCTGGCGCACAAGTGTTAACTCCTTTTCGAGCTGGCGGATACGTTTGTTCTTAGCACGTATCTCAAGCGTCTTAAAGAAGCTTGGGAACGCCTCGATCAGGGCTATTGCAACCATTCCAAAGGAAAACGATGCCAGAAGCGCAAATCCCAACGGGATGGGGACGGATTGCATGTTCCAAAGATGGGGTATCCTGAACTTGAAGATTATGCCGTAGCCAAAGGTCGTGTCGTCCAGATTGCAATAGACAAAGTTCAGGACGATAAAAAAGATGACGGCCATTATGAATGCGAATATTAAGCGTTTCATTGGATCCCCCCCTTTTGTCATTCCCGTCCGCCTCAAGCGGAGGAATCTCGCGCATTTAATCGCTCGAGATTCCCACTTTCGTGGGAATGACGTCAAACTCCGGCTTTAACTTCTTAAACGTCGCCGCTAAATACTCCGGCATCGATTTTGCGTTGCCGATGATCGGCATGAAATTACTGTCGCCCAGCCAGCGTGGGACGACGTGGCAATGGACGTGCCCGGCGATCCCCGCCCCCGCCACACTGCCGATGTTCATGCCGCAGTTGGCGCCCTGGCATTTCAGAGCTTTCTTTAATATCCTGACGGATTCGCCGGTCAGCCAGATCAGCTCCCGCTGAATTTCAGATTTGAGATTTGAGATTTCAGATCTATGGAGATAAGGGATGACCATCAGGTGGCCATTATTGTAGGGATATTTGTTCATCATGACAAAGCAATGTTTGCCATAATAGAGAATAAGATTTGTAGATTTGTAGCGCAGACCTTTAGGTCTGCCAATTCTCTTGGCAGGACTGAAGTCCTGCGCTACACACTTGCAGAATATGCACCCATGCCCCTTGCGAGCATTCTCAATGAACTCCATCCGCCATGGGGACCAAATATGATTCATATGAAATCGTTTGCCCTTTCGGGTAAACGATCTACTCAGATAGTGCCATGCCTCATTCCCGCTATCTTCCATACGCCAAAATTCTCATATCCCGTCTCTATCAGAGAGGCGTGGCACTTGTGCCCGATAAATCCTTGCCCGCCGCGCAGTAGTGGCGGGGGGCAACTACAGTACTACTTGTTCACGAGTTCTTTCAGTTCCTTTCCAACCTTGAAGAACGGAACCTTGCGGACGCCCAGGTCCACCGATTCGCCGGTCTTGGGATTGCGCCCTTTTCTCGCGCGGCGCACCCTGATCTCGAACGAACCGAACCTGCGGATCTCGATGCGGTCGCCCTTCGACAGTGATTCGGTCATACCGTCAAAGATGATACTGACGATCGCCTCGACATCCTTTGCCGTCAGGTTCGGCAGCTTTTCTGCCACCACATTGACTAGGTCACTTTTGTTCATTTCATCCTCCCTATTTGGAGTAGCAACCTTCAGGTTGCGTTAATTGACCATATTCGGCGCACCCTAAAGGGTGCTACTCCTGCATCTAGCGCAGCCTGAAGGCTGCTACTCCGCCAATTATCTTATCGATCGCCCCCCTGGCGCTGTTCTCCAGAACATCCTCCCACCATCTCTTGGCAGGCTTCATATCGATCACATCCGGCTCTCCCGTGATCCCGGCCATTGACGCGGCCGCTCTGACGGCGATCGTCAACCCGCCGATCTCGTCTATCAACCCAAGCGCCTTCGCCTGTTCGCCGGAATATATCCTGCCGTCGGCGATCTTTTCCACCACGTCTGGGGGAAGTTTTCTCCCCTCGACCACCGCCTCTTTAAATTGAGCGTGCAGCTCCGCGAGCAGGCCCTGCAATATCTCCCGCTCTGCCGGGGTCAATTCCCTGTCAAACGTCCCCATGTCCTTATATTCGCCGCTCTTGAGCGTTTCATGCCCTATCCTTGCCAAAGCAAAGAGTTCCTTCAGATTCAAATGTTCCATCCGGACGCCGATCGAGCCGGTGATGGTCCCGGGGTTCGCAAATATCCTGCGCGCTCCGAGCGCGACATAATAGCCACCCGAGGCCGCCACATCGCCCATCGAGACAACGACCGGCTTCGTGGCGTTCACATTCTTCACTTCTTCATATATCTCTTGAGACGCGGCGACCGCCCCGCCCGGCGAATCCACCCGAAGCACGACCGCCTTGATATTGGAGTCCTTCCGCGCGTCCTCTAGCATTTCGACCGCTTCGCCTGAGGTGATTATCGTCCCTTCGATCTTCACGATGCCGACATATTTGCCATAGAGCGGCCTCTTTTCAAAGAGGGACGCACAAATACCCAGCACGAAGGCGATAACGACAAGCAATATCCCTATCAATATGGCGATGATTATTTTTCGCATTGCAGGATGAATTTGCGTTCCTTCTGGTCGGCCTGGGCCACCTTGAAGCTGGCCTTTGTGCCAATTACCATCCCCTCGGCCATATCGGCCTTTGGAATGAATCCTTCAACGCCGGGCTTCAACTCAACGACCAAGCCGCTATTGCTCTGTTTCGTCACCGTTCCTTCGGCCTGCGCACCGGGCTGGTATTTTGAATTAATAATATCCCACGGGTCGTCCATGAGCTGCTTGACGCCGAGCGAGAAGCGCTCGTTCTCTGGATCGACATGCAGGACCATGGCCTCGAGCTCCTGGCCCTTGTTATATATCTCCGACGGATGCCCGAAGTTCTGCACCCAGGTGAGGTCGTTGATATGGACCAGGCCGTCAACTTCGCCGTTCACATCGACAAAGAGCCCGAAATCGGCGATATTGCGAATGATCCCCTTGATGCGCGTCCCGATGGGATAGCGATCTGACATCGTCTCCCACGGATTGGATTCGATCTGCTTCAAACCCAGCGATATGCGCCTGTTGCCGGCGTCGATATCCAAAACAACTGAATCAATAACGTCGCCGACCGACATGATCTTTGACGGATGTTTCACCTTCTTCGTCCAGCTCATTTCAGAGACGTGGACCAGGCCCTCGACGCCCTCTTCAAGCTCAACGAACGCGCCATAATCGGCGAGCGTTGTCACCTTGCCGCGAACGCGGCTACCGACCTGATATTTATCTTCAACGCCGCTCCACGGGTCATCGGCAAGCTGCTTCATGCCAAGGCTGATGCGCTGCGTGGCAAGGTCGAACTTTATGACCTTCACCTTCAATTCATCGCCGATGGCCATGATCTCTGAAGGATGCGTAATGTGCCCCCAGCTCATGTCCGCTACGTGCAGAAGGCCATCGATTCCGCCGACGTCAACAAAGGCGCCGTAGTCGGTGATGCCCTTAACGACGCCTTCAACGATCTGGTTTTCTTGAAGCGTTGCGAGCGTCGTTGCCTTCAGTGATTCGCGTTCTTTTTCAAGCAGCGATTTTCGTGAAAGGACGACATTTCCGCGCGCCTTGTTCAATTTAACGATCTTGAAGAAATATACCTTGCCGACATACTTATCCAGATTCTTCGGGGGCTTGATGTCTATCTGCGAGGCGGGCAGGAACGCCTTGACCCCGATATCCACCGAGAAGCCGCCCTTCACCTTGCAAATGACCTTTCCTTCGATCTGCATGTCCTTGGCTTCCGCATCCACGAGATTGTCCCACGTCTTCATTGCGTCTGCGTGTTCCTTGGATAGGAGCATTTCGCCGTGGTCGTCCTCAAGACTTTCTAAAAAGACCTCGACGTCGTCGCCGATGTTCGCCTTGACCTTACCTTCGAAGTCCAGGAACTCTTGAACCGGCACCTTCCCTTCAGATTTGAAGCCGATGTCCACCATGACAAAGTCCTTCAATATCTTGATAATTTTTCCGTGAACGATCTCACCCTCACGGACGGGATTTTTTTTGAGGCTCTCCTCAAACATTTGTGCAAAACCTTGCATGAAATTAATTCTCCTTTCTTAAGAATTGTAACGGGTTGATATATAAAAAGGTTTGAGATGTCAAAGGAAAAAACCTTTATTTTTCAATTAGGAGTAGCAGGCTTCAGCCTGCGCCAGCTAAGGAGTAGCACCCTTTAGGCTGCGCTAATAAAATAATCAACTCGTAACCTCTTGAAATAACACATATTCCCCCCCAAAAAAAACCAAGTAACTTATTTCGAAATGTGCCGATACTATATATGTAGTAGTTGCCCGACTTGCCCCGAGCAGGGTCGAGGGGTTTATCGGGCTAAAGGAGAATCGTATGGCATGCAATAACATTGGAAATAAACTTGTCTGTGGATCGTCGGATGAAGCAAGAGCCGTTGACCGGCGCACAAATGGGGATGATGGAGATTCAGCCCTTGACACCCTGGCCGGCGTTCCCCAATTTTTTAATGCCACTGCGAAATATATCACACAGACCGATAGTTTCTTCGGGGAAAATCGGCCGTGGAAAGGCAATTTTTTTAGCGCTGATGTTACCGTCATAAATAATCCTCTCACACGTATTGCTGTTGGTTTTCCATTAAACTTTGCAGGTGGGATATTGAACACGGTATCGGTTGGATATCTGAAAGAAGGTTTAGATGCCGTCGGCTTAGAAAATCACCTCTCTCCGCCTCCTTCTACAAAATATGAAGCCTATAACTATGTTAATGGAAATCTGTTGCTTCTAGCTTCCGTGCTTGCTGTTTTTGTGAGGGTCCCTCCAAAGGCAGCGGCTGCGTCCCAAGTTGCAACTGCACCAGAAAAAACATCCCCAGCAGCCGCGACTACGGCCGGCGCTGTGGCAGAAAAGCCAGCACCTGTGCGCGTTGTGACACCTCTGCCCGATGCGCTAGTCGCGAGTATTGAAACACTTCCGCCACTGCAAAGGCTCATGCTGGACCTAGATATGGCGCTTACCGGTAACAAGCCAAAGACGATTGCCCAGCTTTATCAGTGTTACCCAAAGGCCGTGCAGGAGTGGCTGGTGGGGTCCGGTAAACCGGTGTGGTATTTGAGCGACAGCGGCTTGAGCCGAGTTGTTTGGCGCAACGACATAGGTGTGTTACATTTGACCTCCAATAGTACAACCAAGGTGGCAGGACGATGGGCGGCAGCTGCTCCACAACGTGAGGCGCTTCTGCGGTTCTTGGTGGTTGAACATAATCGGCTCGCTGGCAAAGCGATTCCCGAAAAGTAAATTGAAGTTAAAGGGGGCACTCAGGAAACTCCCATCATGAAACGCCCATTAGGGCTTCGTGGCTAATCCTAGCCTTCAAGTGGCCGACCGAAGAAAAAGCCTTGCTTTCACCATCCGCTATGGAATTGACCCGATAGTCTTTTTATAAAAAAACATTTTTATAAAAAAAGAGTTGAAATTATTTCTTAATTATATAATAGATACGCTTCACAAATCGTGGATCGCAGGAGTAGCTCAGTGGTAGAGCGTCACGTTGCCAACGTGAAAGTCGCGAGTTCGACCCTCGTCTCCTGCTCAGCTATCGCCGCATAATATTTAAAACACCAAGTACCTATTCGCCTTTGAGAGCCTTTGGCCAACGCGGCCGAGTTGATGAACACCGCTGATCTTTGTCTGTTTCCTTTTCGCTATAATATCTGCGACCGTGATATGCCCTAGCCCCGGCACCTTTAACAGGAGCTCCTTCGGCGCCGTGTTTATATCCACGGGAAATATCTCCGGATGCCTTTCGGCCCACATCTCCTTCGGGTCGCGTGAAAGGGAAAGATTTCCCGTGTCGTCAAAAACGATATCTCTCATGTCAAATCCGTACTTTCTCAGCAGAAAATCGACCTGATATAGTCTGTGCTCGCGCATGAACGGGTCGGCTGTCCCCCTCACCCCGGCCCTCTCCCACAAGGGGGAGAGGGGGTCCTTCTGATATGCGCTGAAATATACGCGGTGCATGTTGAGCCGCTCATACATTCCGTGCATATATTTGACGATCTCCTCATCCTTCTCCCCTGCCGCGCCAACGATGAACTGCGTTGTTTGCTTAACGCGTTCGTATCTTCCCCCCTTGCCTGTCAACCTGCTTATGAATTTCATCGACTCAACGATATCTTCTATAAACCTCTTCTTGCCGGAAAGACGCGCCATGTTCTTTTCGCCGGGCGTTTCGATGTTGAGCGATACCGCGGTTGAAAGCGAAACGGCCTCTTCTATCGCGGGCCTGCTTGCGCCGGGGATTATCTTCAAATGAATGTAGCCTCGAAAACAATGTTTCTTTCTCAAGATGGCGGCCGTGGCGTTGAGCCTTGCCATGGCAGAGTCCGGCGAACCCGTAACGCCGGAGCTTAAAAAAAGGCCAAAGACCTTTTTCCTGTTGTAATGGTCAATGAAGGCCTTGGCCATCTCTTCCGGCGCAAGACTCACGCGCCGCAGGTCTTTTTCTTCGCGCAGCGGGCAATATTTGCAATCGTTCGAGCAGACGTTGGAGATGAGCGTTTTGAAAAGGACGGTGCTGCCGCCGTTCGGCAGGACGACGGGATAAATCCATCTGCCGCCCAACCCCCTCTTTCTGTGTTCGTCCTTGCTGGAACCGCACGCGCACGCCAGGTCATATTTGGCGTCCGACGAGAGTATCTCCAGCTTTTTCTGCACATCCGGCTGGCTGATAATGGCTGGCATGGTGGGTTATATAGCAGATATGGCGGCCGCAGTCATCCTTTATCTCCGGTTACAAATCGGTATCCAGCATAACTCTTTGCCCTCGAATGACAAAGTGTCCAGTTCCTCCATTTTTTTCCTTGACCCTATCATTTTATCATTCTAAAAACTCTATCCAGAGTTCCAAAATGCTACAGCAAGGAGGCCATGATGCAAAAGGTCGTTGGATTATTTGTTTTGTTGGTTACATTCAGTGTCCAAACAGTCTACGCAGATCGGGGTTCCATTCCTTTCAGGCCCAACGTAAAGATCTTTGAGCCAACGCAACGGGCAATGATCGCATGGACTGGTAAAGAAGAGCTCCTTATACTATCAACGGATATGAAGGCATCCGAGCCAACCAAAGTTCTCGAGGTTATGCCCTTTCCATCCGAACCGGTTGTTAAGAAAGGTGATGTTGAAATATTCAGAAAAGCAACCGCACTTATCAATAGAAAGCTTCAGGAGCGATATAACCAAGAAGCTTTGTCTAAAGGACCTAGAGGGGAAATCAAGGAATCACCGGATGGAGAAGTAACTTTTCACAAGAAGATAGGCGCACATGACATATCGGTTGCACATGTGCTGGGCACCAACGGTTTTATAGAGTGGGTTGAAAAATACCTCAGGTCAGCTGGGATCGAAAATCCGACAATTCCAGAAGCTATGAAGACCGTGGTTGGCGAATATCTTAAGGAAGGATTTTCATGGTTCGTATTTGACGTTGTATCGTTAGATGAGGAACCGAAAACAAATGAAGCGATCCAGTATCGATTTAAAACGGATTTCTTGTTCTACCCGGTTAAGATATCACGGACCGAAGAAAGCTATACTTCAATAGATCTGCTGGTGCTGACATCTAAGCTCTTAAGTAAATTTCCCGGCATCCCAATTGAAGAAGTGGAACTGCGCCATGAGCCCGTGTCCATTAGTTCAAAGGAACTACGTGGTTTAAGTGAAGAGATGGATGATATTTTGGAGCACCGTGAAGATATGAAACTTCGCATTTGGCAAATTAAAGGAGAACCTTCATCCTTTGAAAAAGATTTGATAGCAAAATAGGAAAAATCTTTGGGGTTCGGTAATTCGATTGTTTTATTCATACTATCATTCCTTATCTCCGGTTACAAATCCGATCCGCCGTTTGGGTTTGGCCTCTACCGCCATCAATTTCCAGATCGCCTCGAATACTGCCTTGAATTGCATGTCGTATTTCTTTTCGAGTTCCAGTAGTTTTTTTGCCAATTCTTTGTGTGTAGCGAGTATTTGTCGTAACCGCACAAACGATCTCATTATCTCAATATTCACCTGAACAGCTCTTTTGCTTTTTAAAACACTCGATAACATTGCCACACCCTGTTCAGTAAAGGCATAAGGCAGATATTTTACGTGTTTACCTCTGCCATCCTCGTTCGTTTTTAAGGTCACAAATTGTGACCTTAAAAGTTTGGCCTCGTCGTATGTTAATTGAAACATGAAATCATCCGGAAATCTTTCGATGTTTCGTTTTACCGCCTGAACCAGGGCTTTAGATTTAACACCGTATAAAATCGCGAGGTCTGTGCTGAGCATTACCTTTTGACCACGGATCAGTAAGATGCAATTTTCCAATCTCTCTATGGGTATTATGTTTGGCATATTTTTTCTCCTTCTCCTTGGCCGTTTCCATGAGCAAGATGCGTGCCAATGGCGGAGCAGAAGCGTTCTGATATTCTATTATCCTGTTTTTATGGATATTTTACGAGAGCACGAAAGTGTCAGCGAACAAGAGCACCTGAAAAAACTGACGAAAATTGGTCAACCTGCTCATCAATCTGTCTTTTCCCTACACCTCCCCATACCTGAAACAGCTCATCAGATGGTCGTTCACCATTCCGCAGGCTTGCATATGGGCATAGATGATCGTCGGGCCAACGAACTTGAAGCCGCGTTCTTTAAGGTCGGCGCTAAAGGCATCTGACTCCTTAGATGTCGCGGGCAATTGTTTCAATGTCTTCCACCTGTTGACAATGGGCTTGCCATCCACAAATCGCCAACTGTAATCATCAAAACTGCCGAACTCATCCTGAACCTTTAAAAATTCGCGGGCGTTTTTGATAGCCGCGCGGATCTTTTGTTCGTTCCTGATGATCCCCGCATTTTGCATGAGCCGTTTAACATCTTTTTCCGTAAAACGGGCGACCTTCGCGGGGTCAAAATTGGCAAAGACCTTACGATAGTTCTCTCGCTTGCGAAGGACGGTGAGCCAGCTAAGGCCGGCCTGCGCCGCCTCCAGCGTCAGAAATTCGAAGAGTTTGCCGTCGTCATGCACGGGAACGCCCCACTCCTTGTCATGGTAGCTGACATAAAGCGGGTCTTCCTTCGGCCATGGACATCGTACAATTTGTTTCATTGATCCATCTTCTAGACCTAAAAACACTGCCAGTCAATGCTTGAATTTTCATTTGTGAATTTTCGTTCAAATGTGTTACATTATTTTCCGCAAAGATCGAACAGGGGGAAATTTATGAGATCAGTGAAACTTGTTGCTGTTATTGGCTTGTCCCTTTTGTCGAGCGCCGTCTGGGCTGCAGATCTGAATATTAAGCCAAAAGATTTTGTCGATATTAAAACTGTCGCACCGGAGGTCATTGTAGAGGCGCGTTATTTTGGTGATCACAACTTTGTAGGGACAAAAATAGACGGCTACAACGCCCCCAAATGTCTTTTGACAAAAAAGGCGGCCGAGGCGTTAAAAGGTGTCCAGTCGGAATTGGCCCCTTTTGGGTTAACTCTCCATATATATGATTGTTACAGGCCGCAAATGGCCGTCGATCACTTTGCCAAATGGGCCGGCGACATCAAAGACACAAAGACGAAAAAAGAATTTTATCCCGATATCGATAAAAACAATCTTTTCAAAGATGGTTATATTGCCCTTAAATCCAGTCATAGCCGAGGCGCAACTGCGGACCTGACCATAGATGGCCTGGATATGGGAACTCCGTTCGATCTTTTTGGTCCCCTCTCAAACACAATTAACGGGAAAACCAACGCCAAGGCGCGCGCAAACCGCCTTTTGCTAAAAACACTGATGGAAAAATACGGCTTTAAAAATCTTAAAGAGGAATGGTGGCATTACACACTGATAAAAGAACCGCATCCAAAGACTTATTATAACTTTGCAGTGGAATGATCCTTTATCTCAGAGCGTCAAATGCCTGTTCGCCTTTGAGAGCCTGATGCCGACGAGAGTATCTCCAGCTTTTTCTGCACATCCGGCTGGCTGATAATGGCGGGCATGATGGCTATATAACAAATGTAGTGACTTAGGAAAACCTAATTCTTATTCAATTCTGATGATCTTTTTCGAAGGGAAGATGCAAAAGTCAAATCGTTCAAGAAAGGTCATACCAATCAGGCCTTCAACTCCTTGTTCATAGAGTGCATGGCATCCAACTTCAAACGGAGCAAACTTTTTTCCAAGGGCCTCAATTGAAGCAAGTTGTATGCGATAACCCTCTTCTTTACCAGCAGCCGAGCTTACACGAGACGGAGCGACAGCATCGGCTTGCGAATAACCGATAGCTTCTGCAATCCTATAATCAATAATTGTATAGGATGCTCCAGTATCTAGGACAAAGCTCGCCCGAAAGAAATGAGTTGGACTAGAGAGTTTTACCGGAATAACAATAAGTCGTTTATCTATGCGGTATGGGTGATCTGCCATAGCAAAGGAATCTCTGCATTTTTTATCAACTCACCGGTGTAACACATGGCCATACCACCATATTGAGCAACGACGTTTTTGGCCTGTTTGTAAAATTCTGATTTGTCATTGGAGTGAAATACCACTTCTCCGTCAACATCACCGCAATCACCCGAAGTGTAGTTCACAATAGCAACCCATTCATCCGGATACGCCTTTTTTATCTCTTCCCAGGTCATTTGCTGTCCCATAAAAACACCTTCCCTTCACTAAACTGTAACCATTATAACCTCAGCAGCAGATTATTACAACGATTATTTCATCTACAACTGTTAAAGGATGGGGGCTTTCTACATCTTCCCATACCTGAAACAGCTCACCAGATGGTCGTTCACCATTCCGCAGGCTTGCATATGGGCATAGATGATCGTCGGGCCAACGAACTTGAAGCCACGCCCTTTAAGGTCGGTGCTGAAGGCATCTGATTCATTCGATGTCGTTGGCAACTGTTTCAATGTCTTCCACCTATTGACAATGGGCTTGCCGTCCACGAACCGCCAGCTATAGCCATCGAAACTACCGAACTCATCCCGAACCTTTAAAAATTCGCGGGCGTTGTTGATAGCCGCACGGATCTTTTGTTCGTTCCTGATGATCCCTGCGTTGCCCATGAGCCGTCGAACATCTCTTTCCGTAAAACAGGCGACCTTCGCGGGGTCAAAATCGGCAAAGGCCTTGCGATAGTTCTCACGCTTGCGAAGGACGGTGAGCCAGCTAAGGCCGGCCTGCGCCGCCTCCAGCGTCAGGAACTCGAAGAGTTTGCCGTCGTCATGCACGGGAATGCCCCACTCCTTGTCATGGTAGCTGACATAAAGCGGGTCTTCCTTCGGCCATGGACATCGAATAATTGGTTTCATAAACTTAATGACCCTGCGAATGTAAAAGAAGGGCCACACCTGCCACGGCAACTATCGCCCCCAACGCCGCTTTCCAAGTGACCTTCTCTTTGTACGCCAGGATCACGATCGGCAGGATCACTATTGGCGTCATTGCCATGATGGTCGTGGCGATCCCAGCCGGAATAAGTTTGACGGAGAGAAGCGACAGCCAGCTTCCAAGAACGTTTCCGAGAATAACACCGGCAATAATAAATATCATTGTCTTACCAAGATTTGGAACACTGATGGCCTTCTTGGTTTGGCCTCTGACAATTATTATGAATGCAAACCCCAAGGTTGCGGCGATCATACGCACAAGATTGGCCGAAAATGGGTCGAGCCCCCCTTCTCCCACCATTACCGGCTTGGCGATAATAAATCCCAAGGCCTGTCCCACTGCGGACAAAAGTCCCAAAACCACGCCGCGAAGCAAGCGCGCGGGCCTGGCCGCGCCTTCTTGACAAGCCTTGTTACTACTGGCCTCGCTAATGACCCACCAAACACCTGCCAGTGTCACAATAATTCCCAGCCACGCAAACACGCCAAGTCTCTCTCCAAGGATTATCCACGCCAATAACGCCGTGACCAGTGGATACAGGCTGAACAATAAAGAACCTATCCTCGGCCCTATTTCAATGCATGCCTCGTAAAGGCAGGTGTCGGCGATGACTAATGCGGCGAACCCGCTGATGCTCATCAGAACAAGCTGGCGTGCGGTTATTGCGGGAAAGGGGGCGCCGAATATTATTGTGTGCAATATCAGAAGCACGACGGCCGCTGTCAGCACGCGATAAAAGTTTTGATAAAGGACACCGATGCGCTTGCTTGCGGAGGTGAAGAAGACGATACACGCCGCCCATCCAAACACCGTCCCAAATGCGGCAATGACCCCCAAGTAGTTCATGATTCACGGCCTAATATAATTCTATGTCAACGGCAAGTTTATAAATAAAGGGGTCATAAATAAAGGGGTCTTTACTCTTTACTTTCGAACCGCCACGCCGTCAAAAATATCAAAAAGTGAAAAGTCAATACATGACCCCTTCCCCCCTTTTAGTTTTAGTATTGCCAAACTCTTTCGCATAAGTTATGAGGTCGCCAATATTATGTCTCAAATAGGAATGCCAAATAATATTGAGGCCGGCGAATCTGGCAGGATACGTGGAGAGGTCCTCTATGATATCTGGGAACTTACTCTGGGAGTTGAATATCCGAGAGAATTTAAGCCGGTTGATGTTTATTGTCAGGTGCAGGCCAATGGAGAAGAAATCGAACTTCTGGCAAAATATTGTAACTCCGGACGCGCAGTTTTTCTGGATGGTAATACTCAAGTTTGGAATAATGCGTGTCTAACAAAACATTATACCCTTTCCGAGAAAAACGGCGGTGTTTATTATGTTTATGAAGATCGCATGGATTCCTTACCCGAACTTGGTAATACACATAAAATTCGGAAGGATGAATCGGGTTATCTTACATTAGAAGAGCTCGGGAAAATTCGAAGGCTATTAGGAGATATGGTAGAGGTTTGTGAAAGAGAAGACACAATCGCGCCGATCGTCGCCTTTCTTGAATCACAGGAGGTGTTGATAGCGTCGGCCGCATCTGAATTGGAAGATAAAATCGCAGGAATTGTTGGTGAAAATTATTCGTATCTTGAAGGATTGTATCACCACCTTCATGAGCATCCAGAGCTTGCGCACGAGGAATGGAATACATCGGCATTATTAGCCGATGAATTAGGCAGCCTTGGGTTCGAGGTTACAACGGGTTTTGCAGGTTTCGGTGTTGTCGCTGTATTGAAGAATGGAAGCGGCCCGACTGCTTTGATCAGGGCAGAAATGGATGCATTGCCCGTTCAGGAAGAAACGGGATTGCCTTATCAAAGTTTGACACCAAATGTCATGCATGCCTGCGGCCATGATATGCACATGGCACTTCTTTTGAGTACGGCACAGGTGCTTACCAAAATAAAGGAGCAGTGGCATGGTACGCTAGTGCTTGTTGGCCAGCCTGCAGAAGAAACGGGTGACGGAGCGAAGGCAATGATTGATAAAGGCCTTTTTGAATTATTTCCGAGGCCGGATTACGCACTGGCTGTTCACCTGTCTGCATCAAAGCCGGCCGGCACATTAACATTTAAAAAAGGATACTCCTTAGCAAATGTTGATTATGTTGATGTTACATTTAAGGGGCCCGGTGGGCATGGGGCTATGCCGGATGTCGTTGTGAACCCAATCAACCTTGCTTCCCAATTTATCTTGGACTTGAATACATTTGTTAATGGGGTCAGGAAATCCGGTCCGGCCGTTCTCTCCGTAGGATCGTTCCACGGCGGGAGTGAAGGTAATATCATACCAAAAGAAGTTCACTTGCAGATGACAAGTCGCTCTTACAGCGAGGAAGTCCGGCAGACTTTGGAAGACGGTGTTAAAAGGATTGCTTATGGCGTAGCTGATGGGGCCCGTGCACCAAGACCGATTGTGGAATATAGAAAAGGGGTGCCGTCATTATATAATAGTCCGGAACTGGTTGATGAACTTGTTCAAGTATTTAGAAATATAGTGGGTGAAGATAATGTCTTTGAAACAAGACCTAAGATGTATGGCGACGATTTTGGTTTTTACGGTTACGAAACAGGAATTCCAACAATTCAATTCGGGTTGGGTGTCCAACCAGCGGATGAGGATCCTAAATCATGGCCGCAGGCACATTCCCCGCGATTTGCCCCTCAATTTGCAGGAGCCTTTGAAATCGGCGCTCTGGCAATGATTCAATCAATCATTAGACTGCAATCAATCGTTAAACCTACTCATTCCCCTCTGGCAGAATGTTTCTGATCTAAAAACTCACTCTTTAACGTAATTAAACCCGGGTGTTGAACTGAAAGCTCCCGCGACGGCGTCATAATACCTCCACACCATGGTAACACTGGCGCCGTCAATGGTCACAAGCGCGTATCCTTCAAATTCATTGTTGCGGTCCACCGATGTGACGCGGTCCGATTCATAATAAACGCCGTCCCAACTGCCGGATTCAAAACCGGCGCCGGCGGACCCGGCAAGTATCTGATAGATCGACTTTGCGCCGTCCTCGGTCGTCGCCAGTCCCAGTGCATAGGTATGCGAGTGGCCGGTGAAATACATCTTTGAATTGACCGCCCCCAGGGCGTTCCAAAATTCTTCTCTGTTCGCCTTGTTCGCGTCGGACCAGCCGTATTGAAGCATGAACTGCGGCATATGCCCAAAAGATATGACGTGTATATATGTGGCGGAGTCGTATGTGGCCAGCTGGCCGTCTATCCAGTCGATATCGTTCCCACGGTAGTAAGCGGGCATTGAAGAACCGAACTGGTTCTGGTCAAGGCCGATAAAAAATGCGTTGCTATATGTGAAGCTGTATTCCCTGCCCGGATAGTCGGCATTGTCGGTCCGGCCGGACGGAAGGAGCGGCACAATGGCCTGCTGCCACGCCGCGACACAGTTCTCATTTGTGTCGCACCAATATTCGTGATTGCCCGGAACGGCATAGACGGGGATATTTGCGTCGTAAACGGGGGCCATCGCGGCGAGCCAGCTTTCGTATTGCGCAACGAGCCCCGCTTGATCCAGCCCCCTGCCGTCGATCAAGTCGCCGCCGGCCAGGACAAGGGCCACCCCCTGATCTTTCATATCCTGAGCGATCCGGCCCACAGTTGCCGTATTAACACCGCTTGCATCGGTGGCGTCTTTATTGTCGCTGAAATACGCGAATTTCCATGCGGTGCTTGGGGCGGGTGAACTGCCGCCGCAGGCCGCGAGCAAGGATAAGAGGAGAACGACCGGAATCCAGATATTATTTTTCATTTTTATTCCTTCAACTCCGCCAGCATATTGCAGAACAGCGCCCCCTGCTCTATCGCGTCGTCGAGCGCCTTGTGCGAATGAGGAAGCTCGTCGAACCACCGCTTGGGCATGTGCCTCTTTGTGGATTGACGATACGGCGTCTTCATCAGCGCCATCGCCAGCGTCTTTATGTCGAGCGCGGAATGCTGAAACGGGCTCTCGCCGGTGAAGCGGATCAGATACCAATAGACGAACATAAAATCATACGCTGCGGGATAGCCGACAAAGACCGGCACCCCCGGCAGGCCTTTTAGCCATCCCAGATATTTCCTCATCGCCCCCTCCGGCGGCTGAAGGTTCTCTCTGCACGCGATCCACGCGTCGGGCTTGGTCTGCCACCACGCCATCGTGCGCGGCTCCTGAACGGCCCCCGGGAGAAGTTCCAGATTAGCATAGAATGTGCTGACCAGCGTCTTATCGGCAAGATACGCCGCCGACCCGAACGAGAGCATGGAATAAACGCCCGGGATGGGCCCATCGGCCTCAACATCGGTGCTTATATATATCTCGGGTTTATTGTTCATAAATAAGTGGCAGATGTATGTACGATGCAATTTCTGACATCGCATCATAGAGAACTGTGTTTATATTACATTCCCTTGCAAATCTGTTGAATACCGGCTCCCAGCTAGGCGGTGGTTTGTAAATGCTGTCTGGTTCAAGATGCGTTCTTCGATATTCAAAGACTTCCCTAATTGCTGTTTTTAGGATATCAGTTTTAAATTTTCCAGCTCTGATAAGAAGCAACATATCAACGACATCTTTAACACGTGAGTTTTCGTCTCCGTCACGAGGCAAAGTATAGGCATGAAACTTTTCTGCAAATTGCTGTTCAGGAGATATTGTTGCAAACGGCATTGTTTCGATACCTGCAAAGTCCAGCCAATCACGGCTTTCTAATTGTTCAACTGGGTCTAGGATCAATGATGAGACAACAACATCTATTGGAAAACGAACAAAGAGACGACCGTCCATATGTGCTTCGATCGGAAATCTGGAACCACCATAAGGAACTGCCTCCAAGTCGGCTGTAGGGGCACCAACAAGGAAAGTAAAGAAATCTCCAAGATCTTTACGTGCGGCTTGTTGTAAAATATCAAGGATCTCTTGATCCTGTGTTTCATGGTCTTTTATCTGTTTTTTTCTCAATACCATGTCGATATCTTTCGTGGTTCGCGCCATCTGGATCCGAAGCTCCATAGAATAACCACCTTTAAGAAATAGATTGTTGGGATAAGTTTCGAATAGACGGCAAAGCAAACGGTCGAAGGTGACTTGCCTGCGGAGTCTTTGTATGTCAGTGCCTTGTTTTTTAGAGATGTTTTTGAGACGTTCTTCTAGAGCCACACGAAAGGCGTTCGCTGAGGCATATTGCCTTTTCATGAGCGATTCTCCAATTTATCCTTGCCTATAAAAAACTTGGCACTTGAAGGTTCTTTTTCTATGATCTGCAGCAAATCTTTGCGGATGAGCAGGCCACGCTTATAAAACTCACTAATAGCTTGTTGGATCAATTTTTCTTCAATTTTGCCAGCGGCCAGAAGGTCCAACACCGTTTTTAACGGCGTCGTTACACGAAAACCTCTCATTGCTCGATGATCTTTTTCCTGTAGATCGCTCCTATGAAGAACAAGCACATTGGGAATTTTACTGTTACGGCGGAATGTTTTTGGCACTGTCATGTGGATCTTGGCAGGCATGATGTCACTTACTTCAAAAATACTCAAAGCCGTTTCAAAGGAATATACTCCCTGCGGTTCGCCTTTTCTATTGCAAGACCAAAGCGACCAGAGAACGAACTGACCGTCTGGATCGTTCGGAAAGTTGGCCAACCTATAAATGCCGCGATATTCCCTTATCCAATTGCCGTTTTTAACATGGTATGGATGATTAGTGATCCGATAGCCTGCAGCCACGGCTTGCTGGCTTGTAAAGTAGCCTTGTTGAGATTCAGCCACTTCAAAAAGCCTTTTTTCTGGATTTTTATTCATTGCACAAACCTCTTAATTATTAAGAGTATTATGCAATAATACACGAAATTGCAAGCATAAACATCGTAATTTTTGCCGCACTTGACTTTGCCATGCAAGTCCTTTAATGATGCCCGCCATATGGCAGACCAAACGAACGAAGCACAAAAGGTGATATTTTCGATGCACATGGTGGCCCGCGTGCATCCCCCCAAAAAGCAGGTCCTGAAGGATATCTCGCTCGGATTTTATTACGGCGCGAAGATCGGCGTCTTAGGGCTGAACGGCGCCGGAAAGAGTTCGCTGCTCCGAATAATCGCCGGAGTGGACGACGGCGAAACCGGCGAGGTCCACTTTGCCAAGGGCTACAGCGTTGGTTTTCTGGAACAGGAGCCGATACTTGATCCGAAAAAGACCGTGAAGCAAGCGGTCTCCGAAGGGGTTCAGGAGATAGTCGATCTTTTAAAAGAGTTTGAAGAGATAAATAACTCGTTCACCAACCCCATGTCGGACGATGAAATGGCAAAACTCCTTGAACGTCAGGGCAAGGTTCAGGAAAAACTTGACCACGCCGACGCATGGAACCTGGACAGCCGCCTTTCGCTCGCCATGGACGCCCTGCGCTGCCCGCCGGACGATACATTGATAGAGACCCTCTCGGGAGGCGAGAAGCGCCGCGTGGCCCTTTGCCGTCTGCTCCTCAAAGAGCCAGACATCTTATTGCTCGATGAACCGACGAACCATCTGGACGCCGAGTCCGTCTGGTGGCTGGAGCGTCACTTGAAAGATTATAAAGGCACCGTGATCGCCGTGACCCACGACCGCTACTTTTTGGACAACGTGGCCGGCTGGATACTTGAGCTCGACCGCGGCTACGGCATCCCGTGGAAGGGAAACTACTCTTCGTGGCTGCAGCAAAAGGAAGAGCGGCTCGCCCGCGAAGAGAGGTCCGACCAGAAACGCCTGCGCACGCTGGACAGAGAACTCGAATGGATACGCCAGTCCCCTTCCGCGCGCCGCGCCAAGAGCAAGGCACGCATCACAAACTACGAAAATCTTTTAAAGCAGGACCGCGAGAGGCTTGATGAAGAGATAGAAATTTACATCCCACCGGGGCCACGGCTTGGAACGACCGTCATCGAGGCCAAGGACGTTTCAAAGGCCTATGGCGATAAGCTCCTCTTCGAGAACCTGAACTTCATGCTCCCGCAGGGCGGGATCGTGGGCATCATTGGCCCGAACGGCGCCGGCAAGACCACGCTCTTTAAGATGATAATGGGCTTGGAAACGCCCGATGGCGGAACGTTCAAGATCGGCGAGACGGTAAAGCTGGGCTACGTAACGCAGGATCGTTTTGCCCCGGACGACGAACGGACGGTTTGGGAATGTATCTCGGGCGGCGCCGAAACAGTGACCTTGGGTTCGCGCGAGATAAACTCCCGCGCCTATGTCGCCCGTTTCAACTTTTCCGGCACCGATCAGCAAAAGCAGATAAAGGTGCTTTCAGGCGGCGAGAGAAACCGCGCGCACCTTGCCATAACGCTGAAAGACGCCGGCAACGTCCTGCTGCTGGACGAACCGACAAACGATCTTGACATCAACACGCTCCGCGCCCTTGAAGTGGCGTTGGAAAACTACGCCGGTTGCGCGGTCATCATAAGCCACGACCGCTGGTTCCTGGACCGCGTCGCGACGCACATCCTGGCGTTCGAAGGCGATTCGCAGGCGGTCTGGTTCGAAGGCAACTTTGCCGAATACGAAGCCGACCGCGAACGCCGCCTCGGCGACTCCGCAAAAGACGTCCATCGGATCAGATATAAAAAATTGAAGAGAGACTAGATATCGAAATATGAAACAAGTTTATCTATAAAGTTTGGATCCCTTTTGGGGGCACTTCTGCAGATCATGTCAGACTTATACTTGTACTGATCTGCCGCCTCACAGATAACCGGCGATTTTGCGGGCTTTCCCAGCGCCTTTCCTACCTCGGTCATTTCCGCTTTAAGTTTTCCGTCAAGAATGGACCTTGCTTTTTTAACAGTGTCCCCTGAAAAATTGTACGCATAGTTCACTATGAAGCGATCTGGATCTGATGGCGCACCCCGAAAAGAATACACCGGGTAAGGGTCTGACCTTTTGAAGCAGACACAATAGCCAGTGATACAATTGCCCTGGGCACTCTCCCAGGGGGCATTTTCGGCATTGCCCCACTCATCACAGCTTGTTTCCACATGGGTCGCTGTCCGTTCGAGAATTTTGACCTGATCTTTCCGCACCTCATAAGGGGCATCAAAATCACCCACCACTTTCAGTCTGTCACATACACCTGCATTAAAATCGCAACCGCCCATAAACACCTCCCTTTCAGTTTAATATGCGTAGTAGAGTCGTATATAATATGCGCAAATAAATTGCAAGCAAAAACACCGGCCATTTTGCCGAATACGAAGCCGACCGCGAGAGCCGCCTCGGCGACTCCGCCAAAGACGTCCACCGGATCAAATATAAGAAATTGAAGAGAGTTTAAAACCTGTAATCTAAACCCACGCCATAGAGGTTTCCTTTTCCACCGCTATTTATCATCGGATAGAAAGAGACAATACCAGCTTTTTCCTTGATCTTCTGATTGCAGTCATCCACATAACTTGGAGTTGCCACTATGGTGTGTATCCACGGGGCCGCCCATGCGGCGGAGCCGACCACGACCATGGTCACTCCAAGAGTTTTGACAATAGTATCGCTCATGCTGCTAAAGGGAGAAAGTGTTTGATTGCCAACCTGTGTGAGAAAATAGGCGCCAAAGGCAACGTCCGTCAGACCGCCGGCTTCAAGGAAGGAATATATAGCGCCCCTTACCGGCCTATTAAGAGCCTGTCCGACGAACCTTTAATTGATCGTTAAAATCGGTGAAGTTTTAAAAAATTGGCCTGGATTTAATTTTTACCGCCAACCGGTGCGTAAGC